>ERZ772818.894-NODE-894-length-29004-cov-13.115306_pt1 | contig 29004 bp, 27 predicted proteins | sample MGYA00580837_ERZ772818 | MGnify/ENA primary metagenome ERZ772818 (study PRJEB29015, sample SAMEA2737671) | human gut metagenome | biome: human gut; feature: human-associated habitat; material: faeces | place: China | collected 2012 ...
TGTCGTTATCCTTCAACTCGTTACGTACAATATACAACGCCTGGTTGTACAGGTTGTTCGTAACACGGCAGATAGCGCAAAGCCTGTCGGAATGGTTGATCTCAAATTTATAAACTAATTGCATATTAATCAGTATTATGTTTTGCTAGTAAATGTACTACTATATAATAACACTAGGAAACAGTATGTGTTAATTTTTATAATAGCTTCCATTTATTCCTTAATGCCTTGCAAATATAATATTTTTTTAAATATTTTTTTGCTTATACACATTTTTTTAACTACATTTGCATCGGTAAGAGGTACTTACTGTGCGCAAAGGTCTTGTGCATGAATCACATAAAAAATAAATAGTATATGGATGAAAATGTAAAAGTCATTTTTGAAGGTATCAAGAATGCGTTGGGAGAAAGTAGCTCCGTTATTACAGATCGTACAATCGAACAGACAATTAATGAGTTCTCAGCGTTCGCACCGCAGGAAAATGCGGAAAAGTTCTGGAATGAAAGTGTTGTGAATCATTTAAAGAACACTGTGGCAGGCCAGGTAAGAGCGTTTGCGTCTGATAAGCGCAAAGAGTGGGATACAATCAAGGAACAGGAGATATCCAACTTGAAAAAGGAATGGGAAAAATCACATTCGTCGCAACAACAACCGCCACAACAACAACAACAATCATCATCAGAACAGAAACAGTTTGAGTTGCCCGATGATGTCAAGGCTAAACTTGAAGAGTTTGAAAAGTTCAAGAAAGAGTTTGAAGCTAAAGAGCAGGAGGAAAAGCAGAAGCAGATTGTAACTGAAAAGCGCAAGAAGCTGTCTGATTTGATTAAACGCCCGGAAGCAGGTATGCCTAACGAGTTGTTGCGCAACATCATTTTTGAGAACATTCAGATTTTGCCCGAAGAGGAAGATACAAGCATTCTTCTGAAAATACAGGGAAAGTACAATGAAACGTGTACGAAATACACAAAGGATGGCATTAATCCTTTCATCTCTGACAAGGGTGGTTCTAGCGATGTAAAGTCATTCATAGATAGAAAGAGAGAAGAAGATAAGGCTAGCAAGGAAAACAATATTGTCAGCCGATATTACAGTAAAATTAACAAATAGTTTTTTTAATTATGAAAGCAGGAGTTCTTGCAACAAGTTATAGTAAGATTGGTGGCGCAAGACATATCTTTTCTAATGATACGTCTTTGCACGTACTGTTGGTAGGATGTAACGTTCCAGTAGAACGTATGCCTACAGTTGGGAACAAACTTCCGGCTGGCACTATGATTAAATGCGATTCCTCAAAACAGGATGGCGGTGATATTCACTATTCATTCAGAATGTATGAGAAATCGGATTCTGGTGCTACGGTAAAAGTTGAAAAAATCATGGGTAATACAGTTGCCAAGGTTGGCATGGTTGTCGGCAAAGCACCTACTACTGCCGCAGGTACTACAACTGGTTTTACCATTAACGCTATTGATTCGTCACATGACGAATATGACATCCTTACATTGTCCGGGGATGCAGGTAAATTGGAATTGACCGATATTTTAGTTGAAGTTACACAGGTTGGTGCTAGCGCAAAATTCAAGGTTATTCCTAATGCTATCCTGCCTTATGATGTTGACACCATTCCCGGTGCCACTCTCTATCCTTTCAACGGTGCATGGATGGTGACAAGTGAGATTTTGGAAAAACGCATTCCGCCCGTAGCTTCGGCAATCAAAAAGGCGATGAAGGATGATGAATCATATCCTTGCGTTTTCCGTTACACATTGTATAACTAATTAAATTTTTTCGTTTTATGCAAAGATCGACATTTAGTTTCTATGATTGGCATTTCTCTGGGGAGATGCAGGAACTTATGGATTATGCCAATCAGAAATTTGATAACGAAAACTGGAGAAGCTACGGAGATTGGGATGTTCCTCAGATGAGTAAATCATGGAATGTCATGGTTGACGAATACACACAGGCTACCCGTCCTGTGATGCTTGCTCCTTTGGCTGAAAAGCCTATCATGGACACTACTGGATTTGAATGGTATTCGGGCCGTATTACGAAGATGGGTCACGCCATTCAGTTTATGGAAACCGATATTCAGGAGTTCTATGAACTTGACATTCCGCAAGGCGCATTGCTTGACAAGATCCGTGAGAAATGGTACACAAAGATGGAAGCGTGTATCCAAGGTTTCCATACCGAGTTGAACTGCATGACTTATCAGGCTCTTTCTACAGGTATGCTTAACTATACAGCTAGTGGTACCAACTCAATCCCTGTTCAGATTGACTATCGTGTTCCTGCAAAACACAAGTTGAAAGCGTTGAAACAGAAATGGTTTAGCGATACAGACTGGACACCGAACGAGAACGCTGATCCTATTAAAGACCTTCAAAGAATGTGTAAGATTGCCGACAATGATGGTGTTCCATACGATCACTTTGAAATGTCCAAGGATTTGTATGACAACTTCCTGATGCACCCGAAAGTGACAGCAGCAGTACAGGCTCGTCTTGTTCCTGCCGCAGCATCTACTACAATCTATCCTATGAACAATCAGGAGATTGTTGATGTGCTGATGAAGGTGTTCTCTATTCCTGTGATTATTCCTGTTGATGAAAAATCAAAATGGAACAAACTTGGTGTGATTGAGGAAGCCAAACCGTCTTTTGAAAAGAACACCGTTGTTCTTGTTCAGAGCGGTCAGTTCTTCCGTATCAAGAACTCACCGTCAATGTATTTGCAGGATACCAACCCGGCTGTACGTATTTCTTCTTTGGAAGGCGGACGTATCGCGTTCTTGCATCAGTATTCTTCCGAACCGTATGCGGAGAAGAGTTCAGGTGAGTTGTGGGCATGTCCTGTGATGAAGAATCCGAACAACCTTATCATTATGAAGGTTGACGAACAGTCAAATACGGGATTGTAAAAGGTTGAACCATGAAGGTCATTATTGATATAAATGGCGAAGGCACAGCAAAGGGCGCAGGGGAGTATTTCATTGGAGATACTCTCACGCTCCAAGCTATTCCCGAAGAAAGTGTAGAGTTCGGATGCTGGCTTATTGCCGACAATGAAACATTGAAGCCGGAAGATAGACTGAAAGTTTCGGATAATCCGTTTACTATTCAAGTTACCCCTCAGATAACAGCAAAGGGTAACATGAAGGTGGAAGCATATTTCTATATGTCTATGCGTGAATATCTGAAAGCACAGATTGACTATGAGTTGAAAAACACATCATATATCAGTGTTGCCCAGAAATGGGGATTCCGTTTGTCTGATGACAGCCGTGAAACGTCTGAGATGAAGAAGGATTTGGCTTATGCTGACTTGTTGCTCATTGTTTGCACTGCCCCTTCAACGATACAGGGAAAGACGAAGAAAGCCGGGAACTGGTCAATTACCGACACAAGCAAGACTATTTCTATCAATGACAAGAAAAGATTGGAACAACGCGCAAAGGAATTATATGCCAAATGGGGTTTGAATTTGGATGTTGGAACAGATGTTGAAATAACTAGATTGAGATGGTGATATGGGAAAGAGTGTTTTAGGTGAAGATATGTTTCCTGATATGGTGAGGATTTATCAGAATAAAAATAATTCTGATAAATATCAATCTATTCCAGATTGGGAAATGATATATGAAGGAAAAGCAAACATACAGGAAAAGGATACTGGTTCAGAAACGAATGATGTGGATAAATCCGAATATGCCGCTTACCTAGAAGATAATGACGTTACGATACCATCTGGATGCTTGTTAGACTGGCAGAATTTCAACCATCCTTTTTCTGACAATAGTAACAATTGGCGTGAGATAAAGAAGCCTCCATTTAATAATATGGAATTTGGGACGGTAGTATACTTTAACCAAATAGAAAACTAAAAGACTATGACAATCAACTGGACAGAAATAATACTTGCTTTGTTGGGAACAAATGGTATAACCCTTATAACCTCTGTTCTTTTGTTCAAGCAAAAGAAGAAAAAAGTAGAAACTGAAATTGATTCTTCTACCTTGGATAATCTAGAAAAAGGATTTGCTCTTCAAGGTGCTCAATTAAAAAAGGCTCAAGAGGAAATATTAAGTTATCAAGAATCTCTTCGTAATGCTTATCAGAAGATTCAAGAGCTTTACAATGAGATGAATAGTATAAAGAATGAGTTGAAAAACGCCAAGGAGGATAGGGATAAGCTAAAAAAGCAGATTGATAAACTGAATAAACCTACAACAAGAAAAACTAGAACAAAGAATGTCAGCAAAACAGAATGATGAAGTTTTGAAAAAGTTTGGTAGTAATGTCCAGCTTGCCTTGGATGAATCTATCATGCAGTTCATGGAAGATATCGCGACAAATGTTATGGATGATATAAAAGACATGGAAGGCTTTACCAATCAAACTTTCAATCTTGAAGATAGTTATGGTTGCGGCATTTATAAAGATGGAGTCCTAAAGAAGATTGTGTGGGCAAATGCGGTTAAGGTTGCGGATGAACCAAGGAAGCGTAACGGAGTTGAGTATTGGGGACGTGAAGTAGCTAAAGATTTCTTCAATAGTTACAAGTCTGATAGGTCCGGAAGATACGAACTAGTTGTAGCTGCTGTCATGTTTTATGGGAAGTATTTGGAGAATTACCATTTATTGAATGTTCTTACAGATTCTTGGCTTAAAACAAAAACAGATTTAAACGGAGGTAAATATACTGTAGTTTTTAAAAAAATTGCAGCTAATATGTTGAACAAATATTTTAAGTGAGGTAAATGGGGTACTTTAATCCTTCAACGATAAATACAACCTTGTACAATATTGTATTGGACGAGAATATTGCTGATGATGTATATAAAGTACAGCGTCCTGCAAATGTTGACGATAAGGTAACGAGTTTTATTGTCGTAAACAATAATACTAGGATTGTAAGCAACACTGAAAATGGTCCTTATGGACATTTTGGGAAGGGCGAAACAATGGCTACGGTTACTTTGTTTGTTAGAGCATTACCGGGTAATATTTATCCGTCAATTATGGATGCGTTAAGTGAGAAGATTGTGAACTTATTTCCTCAAAAGGCTGTGCAGCTTCATTTTAAAATATTTAATGTTTTACCACCAATGTTTGATGGTGTCGGATTTTATTATACATCCGTTCTGTTAAACGTTGATATTTATAAAGATTAGCCGCATGGGAACCGTAAGAAAAAAGAGTGAAAACGCATCAATAGATACGTTTTCGACATATAGTAATAACCTTTTAAATTTAGAAAATAGAATGGCACGAGTAAATTTAGACACCAGCCCTGCTTACTTGAACGGGCAGTCGGCTGCTTTAACTTTTGATCCTATTGAAATTACCGATTCGACTAAATATTCATCATTTTTGAATCCAAAAATCCTGCCTAATATTGAGTCTGGTACTACAGAATCCGCAGGAACGGACGCTGACACTTCTGAAACCAAGAATGAACAGGGTGCTACTGTGTTCCAGAACATCACACCTGGTACTATGGCATTCACGTTTACAGGTATGTCTACCTCTAAGGATGCATTTGCATTCTTTACTACTGGTAATACAACTCCTGAATTGAATTTGGATTCTCTGACTGACACACAAGACGCTTTCGGAAAAGGTACTACTCAAAAATTGAAAGCATTTGGGGCAAGTGCGTTTAAACAGTTTGTACGCCCTATCGGTATTATCAATGGTGCTGGTAATCGTATGATATTCTTCCCGAAAGCATCATGGGCCGTTAGCTTTACAGGTGCGCCTAGTAACGCAGGTTATCTTGGATTTTCTGTGACAGTTACAGCATTGGAAGTTAATACACAATATTTGAAAACCATGATGGTTCTGGAATTGGATAATTCAGTTGGCGGATAAGTTGTGTTATATATTATTAGCCGGGCATTTTTGTCCGGCTTTTGTTTTTTTAACTAATGTCGTTTGATTTTAATTGACCTTTGTTGTATTTTTGCTAGAAAAAGTATGCATGACAGATAGAGAATTATCAGACAAGTTAAAGTCACAGGCTATAAGTCTTGGACTATGCGAGGACTGGACAAATAACTGGGGGAATCCAGATAAAAATCAATTGTGCGAGAAGTATGTCAAGGGTATTGATTTTTGTCTATTGAATAGATATCCGTCCAATGAAATAATTAAGGAGGAATTTGCTGGAGTACGAGAAAGATATAATATATACGTTGATGATACTAATATTTTTATAAGCAATCCTAAATGGTCTATATTTAATGGAGCTTGTGATTGTGTTGTCACCTATAATGACTATGGTATAGGAGAAATGTATGTCAAGGATAACAGCCATGTAAGTCTTGTTGCGCTTGATAACAGCATAGTACACGTTTCTTTGATTGACGATGCCAAACTTGATATTGTATCGTCTAAATATACCAAGGTGTTCGTACATACAAATACTCCAAAGAACATATCAAAGGTAGATGTGAAAGGAAAATTAATGATTAAACCGTTCAAGTTAGTTTAAAAAATGGGAATATTCAATTGGAAACAACCTGACTTAGATGATCAGATAAAGATGCAGAAGTTTGCCACTCATAAATACAAAGAGGTTATGGTTGGCAATAAGAAATTCAAGGTGCGTGGTCTTAGACTGGGTGCATACGATTATATTGTAGACAAGCTGTTGATACGTGACATTATCAACCCCGATACAGCGAAAAAGGAAATGATTGCAATTATGAAAAATGACGCATCTATTCCGTACAAAGTTGCAGCGGCAGGAGTATTGAATAACTATTGGTTTTTTGAGATAATTCCTTTTGCAAGACGTATATACGCTTGGTGGTTAAGCAGGCACTATGACCATAAGGAACTAACTCCGTTGATAGAAGCCATCGTGGAGGGGGCTAATGTCAGTGATTTTTTTACAAATACAATCCGTTTAGCGTTCTTGATAGATACGACAGCGACACTAAGCAAGAAGGATGCCATGAAATTATCTCTCGATGCAAAATCGGCTCACGAGGATCTATCCAAAAAGATTTCCCCCAATTCAGAGGGGATTTAAGGCTATTCGGAGGATTGATGATAATCAAAGACTGGGCTTTGCTATGGAAATATTCATGGAGTTACATACAGGCAGTTATAATGGACCAGCCTAAACTTGATTATCATTTTGAAGAGAAAGTTAAGTTGTACAAGGCTTCTCTTACAGAAGATTTATATGAGGAAGCCAACAAGGATGCAAGTGGCTTTATATATAGATTCAAAGAATCTAAACCTAAAGAAGAGCATCCCGATATATTACTAAAAGATGTTTTGCGATGATAACAAAATACGATCCTAAAATATATCCCCTTAAACTGTATGTTGCAGTGGGGGATGATCAATGGGGGAAAATATATAGAAAATTCACCAAACTTAATCATGATCCGATAGATACATCCAAAGATGAAATTAAGGGCTGTAAAGCCATGACTATTTTTGTAAGGGAAAAAAGTACTAACCATTTAGGTGTACTTATTTGGTTATCCAACGATGGTATAGGGGTAAGCACTGTTGCTCATGAATCATCTCATTTTGTATGTAATGTATTTGATTATTGTGATATATCAATGGGGTATAAAAATGGGCAGGATGAGCACTTTGCATACTTTATAGGTTGGTGTGTTGAGTGTGTAATGGATAGTGTTGCGAAATATTTAAAAAACAATATTTATGAAGATTAGTTTGTTTACCACGTGGTATGGCATCTAGTAAAACAAGCCCGAAAGTTACATGAACTTTCGGGCTATTTTGTAACCTGAAAACAATATGAAACCGATACCTATGTATCCAAGATTGATCAGTATTTTTTGCCATTTAGACAATTCCTTTTCTACCTTTACTTCTACAATTTTCTCTACGGTTATTATAGAATCTTTCGTCACTACCGTTTCTTTTTCCAAAGATGGAATACTGTCTTGTAAAAAGTCTTTCTTGTTTTTCAAACTATGAAAAAGTCTACCATCCGACATTATTTTAGCGTCTGATATGGCTAATGATGTTTCCAAGTGTGAACTATCTTCAAATGTTGTATGTTGTATGTGTTCTGTTGGAAGAGTTATTATTTTTGATTGCCATACTACTCTTTCCGTTACTGTCGTGTTGTGGTCTACTATAGTTGTATTTGTCGAAGATGGAAGTAGCTTGCGTGAACAAGAACACGACAGTAACAAAAAAAATAGCAATATAGAAAACGGCTTATTCATAAATTTACTAGTATTCGCTTTTCAATTATATTGTTTTTCCACAGGTAATTATATACGTTTATACACGTACATATTGACGCTTCACCGCCCCGACTACTGTCGACCACTCCACGTCCCCAGCCCCTTCTACCAAGGGTGATACTAATTTAGTTAAATATTGTTTAACTGGTTATAAATGCCATAATACATTTATCTTTTTGCAAAGATAACATAATCTTTTTTAAGTACCATTTTAAATATGTTAAAAAATACTAATGGATTTTTGTTTGTTGTGAATCATGCTGTTATGTTTATTTTTGCTATTTTTGCCTTTATTAAAAAATAATAACTATGGCTGATGTTGATTTAGGAGCATTAAAGTTTAAGATCGGTCTAGATGATTCCGGTCTTGACAAACAGATAAAGGATATACAGAAGAAGTTGCAGGACACTTTTAACCAGGAGATGTCCTTCAAGCCTATGTTGACCGATATAGGCAAAATGAATGACGAACTTAGCGAGGTTGTAGATAAGATAAACAAAGCGAATGAAAACGCGTCCAAGGTAGGGAAAGGGAAGTCGAACAAGAAAATGGATATACTTGTTCAGATGGAAGAATTGTCAAACAAGATTGTTGAAGCGACAAGAGAGTATGACAAACTGGAAAAGACTTACCGTAACTTAGGCAATGCAGGTGGGGATAAGGGGATGGCTACAAGAAAAGCCAATCTTGAAAGTCAGAAGAAAGCGATAGACGATCTTGTCGCTGAATTGAACAGATTGAAAACCGCATATTCCCTTACTTCTAACAGTGCGCCTAAATTGTCCATTTCCGATGAAAGAGAACTTAATCTTCTACGCCAGCAATACGAGATGGAGATTGCACGGACAAAAGAGATGGATAAACAAGCATCAAAGCAGGAACAGGCGAGTAAGAAGATGCAGCAGACCAATCAGAAGTATCTACAATACCTTTCTGGTCAGTCTGGACTTGCCCTTGGTATGCCTGAGGGAAGTGCTGAGGACTTGAACAAGAAAATTGCCGCCATACAGAAACGCCTTGAACTATTGAATAAATTCAAGGTTGAAGTTCCTTTAAACAGCAATCAGATAACAAAGGCTGACGCTCTTATTCAGAAATTGCAAGGCAGATTGGAGAAGTTGCAATCATCTTTAAGAAAAACATCAACGAATGAATTGCTTAATATCAATCCTACATCTATCAATCAGGCTAACAATCTTATTTCTGAATTGACAAACAGGCGTAATGCACTTAATACGACTGATGCAAACTATAACCGTACCCTTACTCTTCTCAACAGGAAGATACAGGAACACAACAAGTTTGTAAACGAAGCCACATCCTATGGAACAAAGATGCAGCAGACCAATCAGAAAAATGCCGCAAGTTCAAAGGAATTTACCGAGGAACTGACAAAGCAGAGCAGAATGATGCGTGAGTTTGTCAATACGATAAAGACTTATGCCGGATTCTACTTTTTCAGAGATATGTTTCAGGAACTTGTTGCCATTCGTGGGGAGTTCGAGCTGCAACAGGTATCTTTACGTGCCATTATACAGGATGCAAGACGGGCTGACCAGATATTCAGTCAGATTAAGGGGCTTGCTGTAATATCTCCTTTCCAGTTCAGTGATTTGGTTGGATATACCAAACAACTTGCAGCATTCCAGATACCTGTCAATGAATTGTACGGTACAATGAAAAGCCTTGCGGACGTTTCCGCAGGTCTTGGTGTTGATATGGGGCGTATTATTCTAGCTTATGGACAGATAAGAAGCGCAGGTGTGTTAAGGGGACAGGAATTACGTCAGTTGACAGAAGCTGGTATTCCTGCATTGGACGCATTAAGAAAAAAACTGGAAGAAGTAAGAGGCGTGGCTCAAACTACTGATGATGTGTTCAACGCCATATCAACACGTCAGATTCCTTTTGAGTATATTCGGGAGATGTTTACCACAATGACGGAAGATGGTGGTATGTTCTACAAAATGCAGGAAATACAAGCTGCATCTTTGAAAGGTATGGTAAGTAACCTTGCCGATTCATACAAGATTATGATGAATGACATAGGCGAGGCGAATGATTCCGTTCTGAAAGGAATTGTTGGAAGCATAACCGATGCGATGAACAACTGGAGATATTTCTCCAAAGCAATAGAGGGTGTTGCTGTAGGATATGCCGCATTGAAAGGATTGCAGTTGGCTAGAACAGCCATGCTAGGAAAAGAAGTTGTCGCAACAACTAATGCTATTAAGGCTGAGAAATTACGGGAAGCCCAGTTGCTTAAACAGGCTGCAATGTACAGAACGCTCACTACTGCCGAGAGGTGGAAGATAGCGACAGCGTCAAAACTGTCTGCCGTAGAGATAGTTGCTGCCGTTAATTCGGGAAAGATGTCAGCAGAGATGGCAAAACGTATTCTTGCCACGAATATGCTGACACAGGCTGAACGGCATCTTCTTGTCACCGAACTTAAACTGACAGGTGCGGAAGCTGCAAGAATGTTGTCTATGACAAAAACGACAATGTTGATGAACAGATTCAAACTGGCAACATTCGGTTTGACAAATTCATTGAAAACATTGTGGCTTACGATAAAGGCTAATCCGCTCATGACGATACTTACTGTTGCAGGACTTGTAGCGGAAGCGTTTCATATTATGTCTGCACGTTCGGAAGAGTTCAATCAGAAGATAAAGGATAGTGCAAAGTCTTTCCGTGAATCATACAGTGATTTGCAAAAAGACCTTGACAAGATAAACTTCGATAAACTCACCCCGGAAAACCTTGAACAGCTTGACACGAAACAGTTGCAGTCGTATGAGGAAACACTTACTGGAGTATTGTCTAAATATGGCAATATAGGGCAATATATAGTACAGAACAGCAAGAAGATAGATGATCAGAAATCACGTGTGGAATATCTGCAAAAGTCAGCATCGGAACTAGAGCAGGTTTATAAGCGCGCTGCCGAAAATGCGGATATATTGTTCAAGGCGGACAAGGCAACATCTACAGGTGTGTTTGGTGACTCATTCTCTGATTTGCTTAAAGATTATGAAGAATCAGCCGTAAAACTAACTTCATCAGGAAAGAATATAGAAGAGTTTCGTGGGCAGATAGTACAAGCATCCAAGGAAATTATAAACATGGGTAAGGGTACTAAGGAATGGAGAAACGAACTTACCGAACTTATAAATAAAGGAGCTTCGGCAGCTACTATTGTCGAGAAGATACGTTCTTTGGCTGAAACGTCAGGGGATGCGCGAACATTTGAAATATTCAAGAACAAAACCCATTTTGACAGTGAGGAATTGTTGAAGGAATATGACAAACTGAAAGTAGGTATAATGGGCGAAACTAAAGAACTTGAAAAATCATTTAATGTTTTTGCAAACAGTCTTGATAAAGAATTGAAAAAAGTATTTGTCGGTATTGATGTAAATAAATTAAATGAGGCTCAAAAGGACTTTATAAGGATTCAGTCTGAAAATTTTGCCACAACTAGCGAACTTGGGGAGAATGCTAAAAAATTGTTTAATGAATTTATTGACAAAAAATATGCTGTTGAAATAGAACTTGACGATAAAGAAGCACAGGAAGGTTTGACTGGATGGAAAAAATCTCTTGATGAAATTACAGGACATAAATGGACTATTGCGATAAAGGCTGCTGATGTAAAATCTATGGAGGATTACTTTAAAGCGGTTAAGCAAGAATATAAAGATGCTAAAAGTTCTATTGATAATTTACAGAAGACCATTGATATGTATGTCAGTCAAGGAAAGGTCAAGAAACTTGGTGATGAATATAAAATATCAGGTATTGTAAGTCCAGATGAAGCTGAGCAAGTGCAACAGACGGTATATGAGATTAATGCTGCTAATGAAGCAATGTCAAAAGCTACAGGAACAGCCAAACGGTTTAATTTAGAATTAGAAAAACAAAAGAAATCTAAAGGGCGTGATCCTCTTGCTGACTTGTGGAAAAATAGATTATCCTTGCTTGAATCAGCTTATTCTAAATTTAAGGATTTAAGTGTCAATATAGGTAAAGAAGAAGCAAAAAAACAAATTGATGCTATATATGGTCCACAAGCATTAAAACTTGGGGTAGATATTGTCTATGATAAACAAGCTATTATTGACAACTACAATAAGGCAGCAAAGGAGTTAGAAAAACGTGTTCCTCAGGATGCTGTTAAAAATGCAAGAAAAGCATCAGAATTGTCTTCTGAAATATATGTTGATGCCGCTAAGAAAGTGATGAAAAGGATAACTGATGAATTTGATCGTTATAGGAACAAGTATGACTTCTTCCAGGATATACTTGGAATAACAGGCAATACTGATCTCGCATTAGACCTTGCAGTTCAGTTTAGTGGTGACACATCTACTATGGCTGAAAGTTTTGCAGCAGGTATATACAACAATCTGCAATCCGCATTGGCAGGAATGAATCTTGATCTTGGCGTTTCTGTCGTGCCCGATACATCTTCATTCACCTCAATGAACCAGTACATCAATCAGGTACAGGAAGCAATTAAGGGGAATAAGAATATCGGAGAAGATCAGAAAGAGGTTATCCAAGGAATGATTGATGCATGGAAAGGCTACTTTGGTGAGATGGCAAAGCAGTATGCTAATGACCTTGAAAAATATGGTGACTACTACACCCAAGTTGATATTATCAGAGAGAATTACCGAAAAAGGATTGAAACGGCAAAGGGAATGGGTAATACGTCATTAACTTCCGCATTGCAGAAAAGCGAAGAGATGGACTTGTTCAAGCTGACCACAGACTATCAGAACTTCTTCGGTGCTGTTGAAGCGATGTCTATGGAAGCTGCAAATACCGTTGCCGACAAGGTAAGGGAAATGCTCAACAGTGCATTTAGATCTGGTGCTATCAGCGCAAAGGAATACATGAAAGAACTTGAACGCGTGGACAAGCAGATAGAGAAGATGATGAAGAACAACCAGTCTGACTTTCAGACGTACATGAAAGATGGGATTGAAGGTCTGTATAATAAGCGTTATGATGCAGGAAAGTCAAAGATGATGGCAGGCATGAATGATATGCAACAGGCTATGGCTGACATAGAAAATGCTTCCAAGGCATACGAGGATGCAATGAAGAACGGTGATGAAGAAGCTGCCAATGCCGCTTTGAGTGCCAAGTCGGAAGCCGAATCAAGATACAAGAGCGGACAGGAAGCTGTCAATACTGGTAAAGGAATGATGGATGCGGCACAGAAGGCTTTGCAGACGGTGAATCTTATCGACTTTATCATAACCAACATATACAATGCCATAAAAGCCATGCAACAGATAATAGCATCCGTGTCCAACCTTATGGATTCTATGGGTAAGGATACTGACAGCGGTTTCATGCGTGAGATGAACCAGTTCTCGGAAGCTATGGGCGCTATGAATGGGGGTGTGAAGAAATCATGGGATTCATTCAAAAGTGGTGATTTTTCAGGTGCGATAGGTTCGGCTATATCCATGCCGCTTGATGTTATCGCTACATTTAACAGACAGCATGACAAAAGACTTCAAAAGCATATAGAAGGTCTTGAATTTGAATCAAAGAAGTTGACCAATATATATAATATGCTTGAAAAGGAATTTGAGCACATTATAGACCCGGCAAAACTTGATGAGGTGACATCCCAACAGGTATCAAATCTGAAAGAACAGTTGCAAATTCAAAAGGATATTCTAGCAGCCGAAGAAGATAAGAAAAAGTCAGATAGAGAAAAAGTAGAAGATTACAAACAGACAATAAAAGAATTGGAGTATGAGATAAGATATTATACAGAAACGCTTGCAAGTGAATTGTACAGCATTGACTTGAAAGATTGGGCTAGCCAGATAGGTGACGCTCTTGTCGAAGCATGGCTGAAAGGAGAGGACGCAGCCAAGGCATACAAGGATACCGTAGCGGACGTTATGAGAGATGTTGTTAAAAGCTGGGTTCAGCAGCAGTACATAGAAAAGGCAATGCAACAGGTACAGACCACATTGTTCGGAGCAGACGGCAAAGGTGGTATGTTTGCGGATAACAAGATAGATAAGGATGAACTTATAATACTAGGAAATGTAATGGGTTCATTGGAATCAGCCTTTGCGGAAGCCGGAGGTGTAGTCAATGAGATAAACAACGCCCTTGGTGGTATGCTTACTGAAACGGAGGAAAATGCGGAAGGTCTGTCCAATGCCATTGCAGGAGTTGACGAGAATACATTTAATCAAGCGTTGGGGTATCTTAACGGGATGAGATACGAAATGATTGTACAAAGCGATCTACTCCGTCAATTGGTATCGCTTAACGGTGGTTCGGCAGGAACGGGAGGAACGAACATGACAGCCATACAGCAGTCACAGTTGGAGGTTCTCACCCAGCAGCTTGCCGCAACTATGGCGATAAAGACAGCACTTCTGAGTGTCGTTTCCATTGCCCCAAGGTCAGGCGGAAATGCGATAAAAGTTATAATTGACTAAAACAAACGCCCTGCTAGCTTCACAGTTGGCAGGGCGTTCCAGTTTGATTATGAACAAAAAATCCAATCACTTGAGGTGCTTAGCGGAATCGAACCGCTGTTGTCGGTTTTGCAGACCGTTGACTAAACCACTCATCCAAAGCACCAATTTTTATGCAAATATAGAAAAATAATTTTTAAATTTACATAAACTTTAAAACTATTTTTGCTATCTTTGCACTAATAAACAATGTACACGAATGGCTATAGCTAAATATTTTATAAAGAAAGGAAGCGATACGGCAAAGGATTTGTATGCCACATACAGGCTGTATATACTTGAAAGCAAGGGATTATGGGATTTGCCGACAAGAAAGGAAGCCTATGCCGAAAAATGGTATGACAAGAACGGTCAGAAGGTGTACGAACCTGTCACGCCTGTTTACCAGCCAACGGAAGGAAGCATAACATTTGCCGCTTTGGGAGATGTGGAAACGGTAAAGACGAATATCCGTTCGTTCTATTCATATATAACCAATGTGATACCTGCCACTCCCGGTACGCCATACGGTTCATCCTCTTTCTCTATATGGAATGATGTATGGGGAGAATCGGCAAAGCAGGTGATAAGATGCACGGGTTTTGAAACAGGTGCAAAGATGAGTTATCAGGACGTTCAGGACTTGCAGAACCCGGACCGACTTGTGTCCGCCTATACATTTTCGTTAAATTTCAGTATTGACCAACCAACTCTTTAAAGTCCAATGATTTTACAGATTAAAAGAGGAAATAAGGTTATTGCGGAGAGTGCTGATTTCTCATACAGCCCGTCTTTGCAGGAAGTGAGAAAATTGACTTGTGAAGTCGTTTCCGTTGTTCCGATAGAGTTCAAGGCATACAACTCAAAGAGTGAATCGGAATACGATACAGTCGTATATAACGGTAATACATTCATCCTGTACCAAGCCCCATCGGGAGATAATCTTAACGAAGCAGGAAAATACAAATACTCCCTTCTGTTTTACGGTAAGGAGGTGCTTTTGCAGAATGTGGCATTTCTTGACATAGTAAGCGGAACAGGTGGGGAAATAAATAAGATAAGATACACTCATGGCGGTCTGTTCCAGTTCTGGGGTGATGCAAAACAGCTTGCCGCACGTATAGAAGCAAATATAGAATCTTACAATGCGTCATTGGGTGCAGGATATACAGGCATTGGCACATGGACGCTCAACGTGGATGCGGAAGGCGAACTGACGGAGGATATGATTGATATAACCGATGGGACCAACCTGTTTGAAGCATTGAAGAACTTCTATGACAAGTTTTATCTCAATTATTACTTCTCAACGACAGCGAACGGTGGGATAATAACCATTACGGACAAGACAAGACCGTCCGTAAACTGGACATTCAAGCAGGGTGACGGTGGAGGTGCTGTAAAAGTTTCCTCTTCCGTAGATACAAGCACACCTGTCATAACCCGAATCATACCACAAGGTGGAAGCAGGAACGTTCCTCCCGAATACAAGAAGGACGCTAAGCCTGCCGATGAATCACGCTATTGCCCGTACATCCTTCTTCCGAATGATTCTGACGGGAATATAAGATATTATATTGACAGCGAATACGGATTGAAGAACTATGGTGTGAGAGGTAAAACCATATCAAATACATTCAGTGGGATATATCCTTCCATCAGAGGAAAAAAACTTGGTGATTTGTACCCGTCAGGACTTCCCGAATGGGATACATACAAGGCGGACGGAGAACCCGATCCTCAATCGGGTAAGGTGGCAGGTGAGGGAGCGAGCGCAGCAACACGGATAGACAAAATTATCGGATCTACTCCAATAAAGAGTGATGATAGTGATAGCTTCTTCATCTATATGACTTCCCCTGGATTCAACCTTGGATACAAAGTATATGAGGATGGAGATTCTTCCGATAAGATAAACGACAATGTGAATCCCCAATACAAACCTCATGCGATGTTTGACAAGTACAGGGATTTCGAGAGATTTGATATATATGGTACAAGGGCATATTATGACCAGCCTGTAAAGGTTACTGCCACATTCTCCGGGAAGATGCTTTTCAGTATATTACCCATAGGAAGTGATGCTGTAGGGAAAAAGGTGAAGATTAACCTACGTATGGTTTTAAACCGTGTATTGGGTCAGGCTTCTCCTTTGAAAGAGGTTGTTATCGGAGAGGAAGGTGCTACTGGTATGCTTGAAATACCTTACGACAAGACCGCTCTTGTAGGATATATAGAAAAAGGTCAGAATACGACAGTTACTATCCGTGTTGAGTTCACGTTTGATTCCGATGTTCCTGCCGGAAGCTGTAAGATAGGCTTTAGTGAGGAAATGACCTGCAACATACATTTCGGTAATCAGGACGGTTCACAGGACAGGTTCTATTATAAATATGCTTCTGTAACGGACGCGGTGTTCAGTATGCGTACAGGAACTTATACGGGAACGGAATTTAAGATAAACAAAAACGGTATTATTCCTCTTTACGGTGAGGTGAACGGTGATACGGGGGAAACGGAAGAGGATGTTTCCATGTTTAATAAGGGGGCACGATATAAAATATCATGCTACAGAACGGATAGCGACAATGCCAAACTTCCCCTTTACACGGATGGTAAATCTCCTTCAATTGCAGCAGGAACGGAGTTTGTCATTCTGAATATTGTCATGCCCGAATCGTATGTGACAATGGCTGAGAATACGCTTGAAAAGGCGGCTCTTGACTACCTGTCAAAATATGACCATGAGAATAAAACTGTTTCAATAGACATATCTAGTGGATTTGTCGCAGAGCATCCTAACCTTTTCATTGACTTCATAGAAGGTAATATGCTAAAGGTAAGGGATGATGGAATAGGAGTGTTTGATTTTTCCGATAATGGACAGATTGTGGATATGCAGTTGCAGATACAATCGTTGGAAATAAAATATTCCAAAGATAATCTGTTCCCGTCATATTCATGCACCATTGCAAGAAGAAAGATACTGTCTTTCTATGAACGGCTGGCACAGGAAAATCAGACCGCTTCAACACAGAATACGACAAATGTAACATTAGGTGGAAGTGGTACGGGAAGCGGCGGTGGAAGTAGCAATATAACCAATGCCGATCATGCTAAATCCGCATATACACTAGACGATGATACTCCTGTGCTTAATTGGTTTTTGTCAGCACTGAATGACGATGAAGCGGAAGGTATAATCAATTTTCTTAAAGGTCTTAAGATATCCGGGAATCTGATAAACCGCATTGTGAAGCAGGGTGACATGGATGTTACCTACACCGATGAAGACGTGATGAGCGCATTACGTGTAATGGTTGAGATAGAGAACAGTGTGGAGAAGATGAAAGAGATATTCTTGCGGAAGGACGTGGCGGATTCCACTAAGTTCCTTCTCAGCATGTTTGCCGGTGCTGTTTTCGGGAAGAATGGTTTTGCAAGCGGCTTAACCGGATTCGGAGCCAAGATATTCGATACAGGACATGGAGAGTTTGAGAGCATGTTTATCCGCCGGTTCCTTGAAGTTCCCGAATTAAGATACAATCGTGTGATGGTCACGCTGGGAGACAAGTGGCGTGCGCCCGGAGCCGGTATTATAGAAACAGTAGATACAGGAACCAAAACATGTACACTTAAGCTGGAAGATGGTGAGATCGGAGCTGTCGCAGTAGGTGATATCTGTATGGGTATCTATCATAACATCACCGGGAACGCTACGGAGGATTACGACGATGGAAAGGGCAACAGACGTTTTGCCGGATTCTGTACGGTCTATTTCACGATTACAGAAGTTACAGGTGAAAGAAACGAAACATTTAAGTACCAGTTGCGTCCTACATCTTCATCGTGGCCTTCTTCTTTCGACCCTTTTGAGATGATGACTTTCGTGGCATACGGCAGCTTCACTAATACGGAGCGCCAGACCTCAGTCTATGAAACAAGGACTTACACCCGTATGTTGTGGAAGCAGAATACATGGGAGATCTCCGCCTCCAATGTCGCCCTACAATATGGCGACCTTTCCAATCTGAATATATTCGGGTTGAACATGGATGGTTACTCCATGTATCTGAATAATATATATATGACAGGTATTATCAAGCAGATAAAGCCAGACGGAACACCTGTACAGACTTTGAATTTCCGTGAGGAAGGCTATATACCTGGCGTACATTACGATTACTACGATAGCTTGTCTTATAACGGAAGCATGTGGGCGTGTATCAATGAGGATGGTTCGTCTGCTGCACCGGGATCTAACGGCGATTGGCTGGAGATTGCTTCTAAAGGTGATACGGGAGCACCGGGGGCACCAGGAAAGGACGGTGTGAGCGTGACCAATAGCGGTCCGTGGTATTCCGGCTTGGTTGTTCCCAAAATGAGTATCGTTACAATGGGAGGAAGTTCATTCCTTTCCAAGGTGGCTACTACGAATCCTCCCTTATGGTGCTGGACGGACAATGCCGGCAATCGGTTTACTTTCAACGATGGCGGATATTGTCTTACAGGCGAGATAAATACCGACGAATATGAACTTCTTGTCCAAAGCGGAAAAGACGGAAGGGATGCGAAAGATCATGAGTTTATCTTCACGAACACCACAACGAATACAAGACCTTCCACTCCGGAAACATCACAGACTGACGATTATGTGCCTTCCGGCTGGAATGATGATCCTGTAGGTGTGTCGGCAAGCATACCCTATGAATGGGTAAGCAAAAGGACAAAGAAGGACGGTATATGGGGTGCTTTCTCTACTCCCGAACCGTGGGCTAACCATTCGTTCAATGCGATCAGTGCCGACTTGGATAACCAGATGGATAATGCTGCATTGGACGAAAATGGGAAAACTGTGGATGAGGTGTCAATTACGACAACAGCATCCATGTGGAACGGAGCAACAAAGCTTTCCCTTTCCTCCATATCCGTGCAGAGCGTGACAGGTGTAACATCCTCTTATGACTTGTCTACGGGTGATATTACATTATCTGTAGCGAAAGGAACGGCTCTTGCTGACCGTACTGAGATATCAATTACCGTGAAGGCTATGGCTGACGGTGTGGAACAGTCACGTGTACTCAAGTTCACGCTTGCCGGTGTACGTGGCGGTAAGAATGCGGTATTGTATAGTCTGGTCACTTCGGCGAGCAATATTGTGAAGAAGAAAGACGGTACGTATTCCGTTTCCGGGATTTCTGCAACGAGGATGAAAACAGTTGGCGGTGTTTCGGAAGTCACTACGGATGGAACCTTGAAATACGCCATAGATAACGGTTCTGAAATCAGTACCAGTAATGGTGCCTCTATTCCTTCTTCATCCATTTCTTCCAAAATCATATTTTCATTCTATGATGCGAAAGGTGTATTGGTTGATATAGAGAGCGTGCCGATGATTCAGGATGGCGTGGATGGACAGGGTTACACCCAGATGGGGCAGTTTAGGACTGGTATGGTTGTTCCCAAGATGGGTGTCGTTTCGATGGGTGGCGGCTCTTATGTAGCCAAGGCATCCACCACGAATCCTCCATTGTGGTGCTGGACGGACAATGCCGGCAATCGGTTTACTTACAATGATGGCGGATATGTGATGACGGGTGAGCAGAACACGGCCGAATATGATGTATGGGCCGAAAAGGGCGATACCGGAGCAAAAGGCGACAAGGGTGATGATGGTGAAAAGGGCGATACCGGAGCAAAAGGCGACAAGGGTGATGATGGTGAAAAGGGAGACAAAGGAGATAAGGGAGACAAGGGAGATCAGGGCGTACAAGGAATACAGGGATGTATTATACGGTCTTCCGAGTGGGCGTCCGGCGTGACGTACAGGAATGACGAGGACCTTACAAGTGGCACGCGGTATATTGATATCGTAATGGTGAGAAACAATAGTGCGGTGGACGGATGGGATGTTTATAAGTGTATCAAGACCCATACATCGTCATCTTCCATAACCTATGCCAATACCACCTATTGGACGGAATTAAGCAATGTCGGTCCTATCTATACCAGCCTTATTATTTCCAAGAACGCCAGTCTTGATTTCGTCCAAGGCAATGAGTTATTGATTAAGGATGCAAATAATAATATTGTAGCCGGTCTTACAGGAGGAAGCAGCAAGGAAGCCGGTACGACACCTGTAAGGATATGGGCTGGCGGTGATGTTCCGGGCAGTGCTCCGTTCCGAGTGGATCAGGAAGGGAATCTTGTTGCAACGAAGGCGAATATCACGGGGACAATAACTGCCACAGGTGGAAATATTGGCGGTTTCAATATTTCCACCTCAAGTATGGAATCGGTTTCCGGGAATAATGCCATGCTCCTTTCCGCCAACTTGGTAAGATTTACCGGAAGTTATTCAAGCGTGTTTATTGGAGCGGATACTTTTCCTTCATCTAGTGGGGGGGCAATATTATGCCCATCCCGTATTTCGGTTAATAGGAATATAACGAATACGGCGTATGGCAATGTGGGCATGTATTTTGACATACAAGGTTCCCATGCTTATGATGATAATTATTTTCAGTATACCGGGAATCATGCGTTGTATATCGTCAAGGGGGACATCTGTGGGTTTAGGCTCAGATTGCGCAGAATAAGCAAGAGCACAACTTTGTCAGTGATGGATAGTGTTATCATGGCTGTAACGTCCGGTATTACGCTGACTGTTCCGTCCACTGCGGAAGACGGGCAGTTCTACTGGATAAGAAACGTTTCTGGTGGTGGTGTGACCATAGCCGGAACAAATCTTGTCGGCTGGAATTCCGGGGAGGTCAGCACTTCGATAGGTCTGGCCAAGTCAAAGGCGGCAGCAATGTATTATGACAAGGTTAATAACAGGTGGTTTATGAACTGGATTGATTGTTGGAATTAAAAATATAAATTATGAAAATAGATTTTACAAAATTTCCTTGTTACACAGGGATAAAGAAGGATATCAGGGTTGAGATGGATATTGCGGAGTCATTGGCTAACGCCATATACACAAATGTTCCGGGCATAGCCGCCAGTTCTCTGGCTCATAAGATTTACTCTGGCAAGGGAGAAGTAGATTACGATGAACGGGAAATACGAATTATACGTGATTGTACACCGTTGTTTTCGGGAGTTTATGCGGATTCCATAAACGATTATTTGGACACAAAAGAAAAGGAGGAATCAAAATGAAAGAATTATGGCAATTAATCAAGATGCTGTTCTCAAGCAAGCCGGGTAATTTCGATAATCCTCAGATGCTTGCCATGAAGCATTATCCTTTCAAGGGATACCGTTTCATGATGTGGTGCGGACGGATGATTTACCGTATCGAGAACAAAGAGAATATAGAGAAGTACATGCAGACCTATGCGGGTAAGGAGAGTATGACGCACGAGACCATACACCTGCGCCAAGCACAGTTTGCCGGCTCATGGGTAAAATACTACTGGCGGTATTTTGTCGAGTGGGTTAAGGGAAACCCTATCTGCCATCCTGCGAGTTCGGCATATTATACCATCTCATACGAAATGGAGGCGTATGCCAACGAGAGCAATTTGGATTATCCCGTGAACTATGACGGAAGCAACCTTACCCGGTACAAGATAAAAGGTGGCAGGAAGAAGCTGTACAAGTCGGTTGGAGGAACATCTAAAGCATGGATGGCTTATATAAAAACATTATAATAATTAGAAACATAGTAATAAATAATTAAAAAAATACGATTATGGCAGACAAAAAATTAAATGAAGTTCCGGTGGTAAGTGACATCGTAACTATTTTCGGAAAGAGATCAAATGGTGAAATTGTTCAAATAGATAAAAGCAACTTAGCAACACTTCTGGGAGAACTTCAGTTAAATGAAAACTATTTTTTGGTAAATCACATGCTAGGAGAAGGGGCTTTATACAAACTGAATTATCCTAAAGATATAAACGTTACTTTTGATATTATTGGAGAAGGGAATAGCGAGAACGCAGACATCTTTTCTTTTGTATCACATCACGTTAAAGGAGTGTCCGTTGTAAAGAGTATTGGTCCTAATTTGCTGAAAATATACAAGGATGGAGATCATAACTACTATGTATATATGCCTGTATTCTCACGAGCTTTGATATATTTTACCAATCGTGTTTCTATGGATAATGCCATTTCAGCAACTAAAGTAGATATAGATATTAGTACGCTCACACAGGTAGGAATTTAGACAAGATTTTCGGCCTGTTGGCGACCTGGGAGGACTGATAGGGATAAATGATTCGTGGTTTAGGAGTAGAATTCCTATATTTAAAGGAGATGTTGAAACGTTAGTAGTATCAGGAATATATGGAATAACACCTGAGTCTATTAACAATCCTATAAATGGCTATGGAATTTTATCCGTATTTTCGGTTGGAAACGAATCACGGGTTATGTACTTACTAATATCAGTAAATGGAGCGACATTTATTAGGGTGAAGTATGATAAGAGTGATAGTAAGTGGAAAAAATTAAGTTTGGCTTCCTAGACTAAATTTGCTCTAGAAGTAATTGGCGAACCGTATCTTTGACATGGATTAAAACGGGTGGTCCGGTACAAGCCGGTGCCACCCGTTTTTTTATGTCAAAAATCAAGATTAATAGCATCACTTGGAATTGATTCCACTGTTTCTAAAGAGGAACTGTATAGTTGGGTCATCGGGGCAAATAAGATATTAGCATATTGAGCCATTTCAACAAATAATGATATTGAGTTTGTTTCCTGTATGTAGGAAATCGATGATATATATCCTTTTACTCCATTAATGAGCTTACAAAAAACTTTGGTTTCGTTCCATATCATCACAGAAACAGCTATTGTAGAAACAGAACCACTAGTGCTACCTACATATAGAAAACCATTAACCCATTCACCGGGTGAATTTATATTACATTTTAAACGACAATGCAAATTATTGATTTTAGCAATATTTCTGCACACTTGATTTTTGGGCATTAGTCCATCTTTTGTCGGTGTTGTAACACCAATCAGTCCTCCCAGGTCGGTTACGAAGTAAATTTTATGTCAATTATTACTGTGAATTATTATCTTAGGATCTTCCCAAGTTGAAACGTCTGGATAATTCCTTTTTCTAAATATTAATGTTCCGTCTATTGCTATTCCGAAGATGAAAACAGCATCTTCTAATTGTTTTATAACCAATCCTTGAACGATATTACCATAGAATCCTTCTCCAGCAAAAGCATTGAAATCGGAAACGAAAGGTTGAATTGTTTTTATAGGCATTTCATTTACAAAATCCGTAAATTCACTCCATGAAGAAAACGATTTTGTTCCCTTCGGATTTCCCAAGAGTTCTCCCAGCTCTCAAATATTGCTAAATTCTTGTCAAGATATAGGAATTTCGATTGCGCCGGATGGTAAATCTAGATTGTTTTCATGGCTTAGTTTGAGCGACCCATACATGCCAATGCACAATGTACTGATATACACGTATGCTGATGATTTTACATAAACAATGGTTTTTTTCTCTTTTTTTTGATAATAAACATTAGTTAAATAGGTTCCTCTTTTTATCGAATTAACGGATAGACCATCGCTATATCCTGTTAATAAAACAACAGACGGAGATGAATTTTCATGGTTCTTAAATACTGAAATAAGCATTGATATTCCTGTTGTATTATTTTCAAATTCGGCAATTTTACAATACTTCTGCTGGTTTTTTTGATATGAAGTGGTCATTCTTTGAATTGATGGCATCAATCCATCTTTTTCACTCGTAGCAACACCAATCAGTCCTCCCAGAAGCATTTTTTGTGGTTTATTTTGTAAATGCAGAAGAATTTTTTTAACTTTAAAACAAAAAGTTGAATATGTTAGAGAAGATCAGATACCGTTTGGTTTATAACCGACAAAACAAGTTAAATCGACAAGGGACAGCCCTAGTCCAAATAGAAGCCTATTTGAATCAGAGAAAGGTATATTTTAAAACCAATGTTTATCTAAAGCCGGAGTGTTGGAGTAAGGATGGTGCCCAAGTAATCAACCACCCGCAATCGAATGAGCTTAACGCAATGCTATACGAGAAGATACTGGAGTTGCAGGCTATAGAACTTAGCTACTGGAAAAGAGGGCTTGAATCAAACCTTTCCACGTTAAAGGAGGCTGTAAAAAAGGGAATTAAACCAGTTGTATCTTTTTTAAAGTTTGCAATACAAACGATAGAGAATTCTGATAGAAAACCGGGAACCAAGGATAACATGCTGGGCACGGTAGCCACTTTGAAGGAATTTCGGAACGTGATAGAGTTCACAGACATCAATTATACGTTTCTAAAGGAGTTTGACGCATTTCTTCGCAATAAGGGATTGAAGGTAAATACGGTAGGAAAACACATGAGAATACTGCGTACCTTGGTTAACGAAGCAATAAACGAAGGTTATATATTACAGGAGGCATACCCTTTCCGTAAGTTCAAGATCAAGAAAGAGAAGAAGGAACATAACTTCTTGATGCCGGCAGACTTGGAGAAGCTGGAGAATCTTGAACTGCCGGACAGGAAGAACAACAGCCGGCACATACTGGACGCATTTCTCTTCTGCTGCTATTGCGGGCTGAGATTTTCTGATTTTAAACAGCTTACCTATAAAAATCTGATAACGATAGACGGAAAAGAATGGTTAGTGCTGAACAGTGTCAAAACAGGTGTAAAACTCAATATTCCGCTATATCTATTATTTAACGGAAAGGCACTGGGCATAATGCGGAAGTACGACAGCATCGAACAACTGGCTGCATTAGGTTGCAATTCGGACACTAATCGGACATTGCAGAAATTGGGAAGGATGGCGCGCATCGACAAGAAGTTCACCTACCATACCAGCCGTCACACTTGTGCAACCCTATTAGTACATCAGGGAGTTCCGATAACCACCGTCCAAAAACTCTTGGGGCATACATCGGTCAAGACAACAGAGATATATTCCGAGGTGTTTGATGAAACTATTATCAAGGATCTGACAAGGGCTAACCAGAAGTATTCTAAAAGTAGAAATGTAAAACAAAATCAAATAAAATCTCAAAAATCCCCGGAAAAATATCTCAGGCAGTAGAAATCTATAAAAGCTATCTGTTTTATACTTGTTTTTCCAACTTCAATATATTCATATTTTATTTGTAAATAAAAATGTAAATAATTTACCCTTATTTTTCTATGAATATTCCTTATTGTTCTAGAATTTTTCCTTATTGCGCTAGAAGTAAAAAATATTGCATTAATAGCAAGGTAATTATATACATTCATACACATATATATTGACGTTTCACCGCCCCGACTACCGCCGACCACTCCACGTCCTCATCCCCTTCTACCAAGGGTGATACCAATTTAGTTAAATAGTGTTTAATTGGTTATAAATGCCTTCGTTTATTTCGCTTGCGTAATACTTGTCTACCTTTATGCCTGCTCTTTCCAGTGCGATACGTCCGCAAGATATCCCGTCACATAAACTCAATACGTTCATTTTTCAATATATTTAAAGATATGTTTTATTGTTTCTATATTCCACCCGTTACCTAACATCTTGTAACGCTGTGTATCGGATATTCCATCCCATATATACCATTCGGGAACGGTTTGAAGTCGTGCGCACTCGGTGGGGGTAAGCCTACGAATGCGAAAATTACCGTTATCAACTAGCGTCATACCGTTTGCCATTGCTCCCTTGTGTGATGTAGCAAGTAATGTATGAGCCTTATCGTCTATACTGCGTATATTTTTCTTTATATATTTGTTTGGAATTGTAATATCGGCAATATTAGGAGTGCCAATTATAACGCATGGTTGTGTGCTTCCATCATTTCTAGCCCTTGCCAGCAGTGTACATGATTTACCAGATTTTATTTCACGGAAATGCCTCCCTCCAAATCCACATATCGTTCCCGAAACAACTATCAGATTATCCTTTTGTACTGTTGTAAGGCAATTGGTTTTTCCATCTTCCCTAGGTTCAAGCTGTTGGATGTTCTTTCTCTGTTCCTTTACAATCCCGGCTTCATATTCCTTTCTTATCTTTTTTCCATATTCGGTTCTTTTTGGAGTAAGGCAGGCTGATTCACGCCCTCGCATCGCAACACATATCGGATCATTTTCCACCTTTACCCTGCCCTTCAAGCATTCAATCATCTTGTCAGACAAGAAATATTTTTCATCAACCTCTTCTTCAAGGATATCCTTTAAAAGTATTCCCCTATCTTCCGGCTGTGGAATATCGTCATGGATATCCGTCCAGTATATGCGCCTTCTGTTTTGTGCCGATACAAGTGCGGAGTTGATATGTATTCCTTTCCTACCCATTGTTTCATTGAACACAGATTCCCATTTCTTTCCCATTTCCACATTTTCAAGGAAGAATTTGGGATTGTCACCACGCTTAATAAGTTCGTGGTATATACGTATGTATTCCCAAAACAGATAGGATTGCCCTTCAAATTCAAAACCGTTCTCCTTCAATTCAAGATACGTTTGCAAGTCTAGAACCTCCATGCCTTCTTTCGTTGAAAGCCCTTTTCTCTTGCCAGACATGGACAGATTAGTACATGGCGATCCTCCGATTATCAAATCTATCTTATCCAGTCTGCTTACTTCAAGTTCTCTTACATCACCAACCTGTATGATGTCAGGAAAATTCTGCATGGTTGCCTTTATGGCAAACTTGTCCACTTCGGACGCATAGTATTTTTCTACTGAAATGCCAAGTTCGGAAAGTGTTATCCGTCCGCACGACATCCCATCAAAAAGGCTTAATACATTCATCGGTATATTTTTTTTTTAAATTTTCAGCAAATATACGACATAAAACCGTATGTAACCAATACGTTTAACTTTTTTTTAATTATCTTTGCGATAATAGATAAAAAAAACAAATTATGCAATTTTCGATAGTTCCCAAAATGGACTCCGAGATTATGTTTTCGGATGAAGATTTGTCCGTTTTCAGAAAATCAGTTGACGGGCTGTATTATATGATACATACAGAAAGGGTTTTGGAAGCAATGCCTATGACACTTACGGAAGACGGTATAGAGCATCCTTTCCCTTACAATACCTATGAAACAGGAACCTTTGAGTTTGAAAAATTGCTTTCGTCTGAAAATTGGTCGCAGTATGAGAAAGATAGGATTTTTTAACATAGGGCGTCTTGGGCTTGTTAGAACATGGCAGGTAGAGACGAATATAAACGAAATCATAGAGAAATGGATACCAAGACACATGGTGTTTTGGTATGATATGGCTAAACCTGTGGATGTTTATATTCCTGGCGTTACTTATGCAAATCAATTCATAAATGACGGAGGAAAAATTAAATATGATAGCACTACAAACAAGTGCACCATCACCCATACACCTACGTCTGCAAACAAAAACTTTTGGCAAGTTTCATGTTCCCCGTCAAGTGCTGTTTCCTCTTTTAAGATAAGAGTGACAGGACTTCCACAGGGATTTTCGATAGAAAGCGGTATCTATTCTATCAAGATAACATCTGACGGAGAATATGACATACCGGAATATAAGAATAGTGGTACAACAACACGATATCCCGGATTTTATTTGGCAGGTGATAATGTGAATGATGTGGATTGTAATATTGTGGTAGAAGAAATACCTACAAAACAATCCGTTCCCACAAACGAGATACTAAAAGCCAATCCATACTTGCAGGATTTCAGTGGAAACAACAGACCGCTTAAATTGAACAATTTCCTGTTCGCTGCAATGAGCGGTGTGGGTGGGTATGATATTTCTAGTACCAATATTCTACCCGATAGAGCAAATGTTACTGTTACGGATAACAGGATTATACATATTACTAAGAAACTATCCACCACAGATGACATGGTAAATATAGTTCCATCAAATTCCAATCCTACACATAAATTTAAGGTTACAGGACTTTCTGATGGCAGACAAGTTAGTTTGGTAAACAGAAATGGCGGATTTTATACTTTTGACAACGGGGAACATGAGGTGACATTAACCTATCCCGAAGGAACCACTTCATTGTATAACGCCATAGGAGTTACAGGGGATATAGGAGATATGGACGTAACAATAGAGTTCCTGCCTAAATATCCCAACGCCCTAATAACTGATGGAGTGGATGATTACGGTGTTGTGGAGAACTTGCAGCAGGGCGTTAAGGTGTTGTTTGTAACTATCAATCCGTTCATTCATGGAAAGTTTATCTATGACCAAAGACTGAATACTACTGAACCTTGGCTGTTTGCCGTA
>ERZ772818.905-NODE-905-length-28794-cov-38.659487_pt1 | contig 28794 bp, 30 predicted proteins | sample MGYA00580837_ERZ772818 | MGnify/ENA primary metagenome ERZ772818 (study PRJEB29015, sample SAMEA2737671) | human gut metagenome | biome: human gut; feature: human-associated habitat; material: faeces | place: China | collected 2012 ...
CATATATCCAACCCACTATATCTGGATTGACAGCTTTTAATGAACCCCAGTCAGGAGCTAAAATCTGTTCTCCATTCTCATCTTTTTTCACAACACATTCTTTTTTTATCTTATCTGTCTGTAATTCAACCTCATTATCTTCATTGTATATCTGCCAAGCCTGATAGGCACAGAACCCACCAACACATATACAAACAATCAATATAATTCCATACATCCACTTTTTCATATTTATATATCCCCTTTCACTCTAAATAAAAAAGACATCCAAGACTCCGTTGTTTTAAGACGGAGAGGGATGCCAGTTTGAATATATACATAAGCAGTATACTTATGTCAATTCCAGTTTAGTGTAGCATAACATGTAACCCCCTATAAGTACAAGCATACCCGCAAAAATAAAACCTGTTTTTATATTAAAATCCTTGTCACTTATACATAAGTGTGCCAACCATCCAAATGAAAGTGCAACAGAACCTAAAAACAATAAATCTCTAAACAACATATCTATACATCCACTGTCTTTGATTCTTCATCAGCAGGTTTGAACTTAAATCAATCATATTTCTCAACCTTCTTTCTTTAAGGCAGATTGCCTTAATTTAATTTTGATTATCTTTAATTGACTTTGGATAGAAAAATAAGAAAATAAATATTTGGTATACTAACCATGTGTGCGATACACTAGGAGGTTTTATTATATGCAATTTATACAATCATTTTTTACAGCAGTAATTACTATATTTCTAACATTATATTTTTCTAGAAAATACGGTTTATCTGATAAAGATAGAAGTATTGTTGAAAAACAATTCCAAATATATAACGCTTTATATCTAAATATTTCAAAAGATAGTTTAGGTAAACCTATAAATTCAAATTTGGCCAAATCAAATATTCGAAAATTGATTACTGAGCTTTCAAATTCAGATTCTTTATATAATTACATTGAACCTATGCTATACGAACAATTAATGACTTTAAATGCTTTGCCAATCACAAATACAGATTTAGGTGATGTTCAATCTCAAATTTCCGACGATTTTGAGAATATTAAATATAAGTTAGGGTACCCATGCAAACAAAAATATGAAAGCCAATTGCAAAGATATATTATCTTAATTCCTACTTGTGGCTATTTAATTTATTCAATATTGACTACTTTGAATAAACAACCAATAACAGACGAAAACACTTATCTTTTTGTACAAATAATTCTAATCATTTTTTACTTTATATTTTTTGGATGTATTTGGCGTGTGTTTAAATATTTATTATATTCAAAAAAAATAAAGTTTTTATTCAGAATGTTAAAAAAGAAATGATAGTCAATATTAAACTAATTATACAAAGTAAGATTTTACACATATTTAGTTTTTGTGGAAATAATTTCTCTAAAGCACCTACTAATAACATAAGAAATATGACTACAAGCAATAACGTATCAGACATTTATTACACCTCAGAAACGACTTTCTCATCAGCAGGTTTGAATTTATACTGCTGTATCTTCTCACCATTTTCATAATAAATGGTGTTTTTTCTTTTTGTATTTTTATATTTCAATTTTTTCACATTCACTTTTGAATCATTGGTACTGGTGTTTGTTATATTCAATCCACTGTCCATAGAATATAAACTTAAATCTGATAGCAACGAACTTTCCAACACAGAACCATTCGGTACTGCAAATACTACATCAGGATACATAGCTTTGAATGCTTGAAATGTTGTGCGGTAAATATGGATATATCCTTCTTTACCATTTACTTTATAGTTGCCTTCGCTGATCCACAAATTTGTTCCGTCAAAGGCTTCTACAAAACCTACATGTCCATATTGAGGATATAAAGTGTTTTTCTGAGCTGAGAACACAGCACCTCCGCTTGGAGTACTACTTAAGCTAAACATATTACTATGAGCAGAAACAATTTCTCTAGCATTATCTTTCCCATCACCAAAGGCACCACTTGAGAAGCCATACGCTTGATAGAATCTAGACCATGCAAAATATGTGCACTGTCCTAATTCAAAAGGATTTCCTATCGTAATAAATTTACTCCAATCCAAAGAAATGTAATTATCCAATTTTAAAGCATTTTTAACTGAACTAATATATCCTTCAGATGGAGCATTTATAATATCATTTGTGTCATCGTTTGTATCTGGAACATCTGGTTCAGGTAATATTGTAATGCCTCCGATTGAAGGTTCTTTTTTCTCAGTATCGGTGGCAGTGCTGCCATCCTCTTTAGGTGGCTGTGGAACTGGTGTTGGAGCTACTGGTTCTGTAGGTTCTGGATCTGGAGTTAATTCCGTATCATTACCATCTGTTGTAGGTGGTGTTTCAACCTGCATATTACATACATGGCTTGCATCCACTATAGTTCCATCTTCGTTGTATTCGACATTACCGATGTAATAGGTGTGGTGATCTGTATAGATCATGTTCTCATCCGCTTTGACAGTGGATGTCATACCTGAAAGTATCAATGTGCCTGTAAGTATACAAGCAGATAATTTATTTAAAGTGTGCATTTTATCAACCTTCTTTCTAAGGCATTTTGCTTTAATTTATTAATTTGTTACAAAATCAGGACAAATATTTGTTATATTACACATGTACAAATCGCACAAGGAGGTTTATTTATGGACGATTTAGAAAATTTTTTAGTAAAATTAATGGAATGGCCAAATTATATAAGTAATAGAGCAGATAGGTTAATATTAAACTTCCTACACTCTGTTTTAAAAATATTTTTTTACTATTTAGGTTCGACAATATTACCTTTATTCGTAGCAAATTATTTTGTATCTATAGATCAAATAATTACAAAATCATCGATAAATTTTAATGCTATGGTAAAAAGTGTAATAATATTTTTAATCATTTTATATATTCAAGAACTTGCTATTTCTAAACTTTTATCCAAACTATGTCAGTCTTTTCAAATTAAATTATTTACCGATAATGAAATATCTTTTTTAAAGTTGTTTTGGATATTTATTAACTCAATATTAGTCATTTCAATTATTGGTATTAAAGATTCACTATTTGAATATATATGGGCTTTTATATTAAAAGGTAGTGCGAAAGATAAAATTGTTATTAAATTTGCTTACGACATCCTTATTGTGATTTTACAATGTATATCCATTGTATTTACTTCATCAATTATAACTCTTGAGAAATGTTACAAATCCCATCTTATTAATCAAATAAATCAGAAAAAATTTAAAAATAATAAAGATAAGATAGAAAATTCCAATTAACAATAAAATCACAACAATAAGATTGAATAAGTATGTTAACATATTTTTAATTTCAATAATAAATGTATTTTGATTATTTTCTGGATTCTTAGATGAAACAAATCCTTGATTGGTTTGATATTCCACACTTTGCTTATAAATTTTCAAATTTTTATTTATTTGCTTTATTTCATCACCAGAATATGTGCGTTTAGACATGTACAGATCAAATAATTTTATGATCCAAACAAGAGCTAGTAAATAAATAGAAATATCAAAACATAAATTTACTAAGCCTAATATTTGTTTACTTTCTAAATTTAATAGTTTGCCAATTCCATAACCTATAGCAGGAAATATAAACACTACTATCAAGCCTAAACAGTATTTTCCAAAGATTACATCAACAATATTGGAATACTTGTATCGATGTTTTATAAATCCATCTTTATCATAAACAGCATAATCTTCTTTTGATTTCACTAGCATCATTCCTTTCTACGTGGCAGCACTGCCATGTTTTTTTAGCTTTCAAGTAAATCTGCCCCTTCTACTTCATATTCAAGACCATGACGATTTCCTAATTTATATGCTTCTACATTCGTTTCGTATCTGCTTTTCGATTTTGTGACTGTGGTATTCTTATTTACCCATTCTTCAACAACAGCAGGCACTCCTACTACTGCCAGTTCATATTTAGGGTGCAGATTCATTTCAATTAAAGACTGTTCAAGTTGCTGTTCTAAGCCATTCGCAAAACCTTTACAATAGTCTTTTTTGAAAATTCTGAAATCTATATCTCCTACATAGCACTCTTGAATGTCTTTCAACATAGAATTCAAATAATAAACCATTCCTTCAGCAACAGTCACGCATACATCTACATCCGATTGTAATCCAACGATATAGAATTTAACGTTATTCCCATTTATTTTTCCTGCATAACTTGTTTCACATTGAAAATATTTTGCTAATACATTTAATACCCAATGAATATATCCAATACCTGTATGTTCTAATTGAATCCTAACGACATCTTCTAGTGACCCCTTTTTATCAAATAAATCAATCTCTTCAATCTTATATTTGATGCGAAGTTTGTTTGCACGATATATAGCAAGCTGTATCTCTTGATCACTTGCTGAAGTATCCTCAGCAAGTGCCATGAGTTTCTTTATTTTTCTAATTACATCATCCTTTTCAGCCATAATTTAAAACCTATCTTCCTAACTTATTTCTATTATGAATCAATCATCTCATACTCTACTGTCCAAGTTTCAGGATAAGCAACTTCGATTGAAGCAATATAATCCTCCGTCTTTCCATAGCCTGGAAGTTTTTCAAGACAATTTTCTGGCATAAGCAATTCCGGAAATTGCTCCAATATTTTATTACGTACAAGATCAAATTTAATCTGATCGTATCTCGTATACGGCAACAATAAGCTAATGTAATCACAGTCATCTGTTCCCCACATGCACTGTGGACTGGTTCCTACATCACATACTTTAAAAAAGTATTCCAGTAATGCCACAATCTTTTCTTTACTAGAAGAAGGGTAGAGTTTTAAGGTATAAACTGGTGTCAATACTAAGCTGTCGGAATTTCTAGTAACATATTTATATCTATTCTCATTTTTATCCCAAGTAGTTAAACTATCTAGCGATACATACAAAGGTATGTCATCCTTTATTTCTAGCTTTTTTAATTCCAATGATCTCATTTTAAACACCTTCCATTCATCTTTTTGTAGCAATGCAATGTTGCGTAACAATCACCTAGAGAATCATGAGCATTTTCTTGAATTGAATTCCAATCGAATCCATAATACTCGGCACATGTTGTTAGTTTTTGCCATTTGTAATCATCATGATAATCAGACCACTCACCATATATTGGTGCAAATTCATCCATCGCATCAATGATAGTTTTGCCTGATAAATCTAAAAAGCCTAAAAATGACAAATCAAATAATATGTTGTATCCAATTATCGTGTCACAACTTTCAAAAATTTCTTTCAATTTGGGAACCAGTTCATGTAACTCTGGCGCATCGGCAACCATATCAGGAGATATGTTATTGATTCTCTGAGCCTGTTCCCACAATGTATTGTAATAAGGCTTTACGTAAGAATTGATAAGCACATTTCCATCGCCGTCTATTACAGAAATTTGCAGAATATCATCTCTGTAATTTGAAAGACCAGTCGTTTCCAGATCAAGAACTATCGTCCGACTCGGATTCTCACATGGAACGGATTTTTTCTTTAAAGCTTTTTGAATCAACTTTTTAACTTCCTTTTTCTTTCTTTTGAACGGAAGATAATATGTTTTGTAGTAATCTTCATCGAAGTAACAAGGAAGGCATTTCACACGCTCATATTCAATCTGCTCATAATCCTTATAAGCTCTCATCAATCTTCTGTATAGATTTTCCTTTGACCTCATATTTTGTTTTTCTTCATCAGTTAACGGACGAACCTGATCTTCTGTGAAATAGATATATTTACTGCCAAACTGTTGAGTGCGTTGTACGCCAGTAACTCCATCTTTTGGAATAAAGCCTGCTTTAATCCATTGATTTTCTGTCTTTTCCATAATCAATCTCTCTTATTTTCATTTTCATCATCCGACTCATCTGTTTTTAACATCTGATGTACGTGCATACCATATCTAGTCATTTTTCCATTTAGAAACGTGATCCATTTGTAAAGTGCAGCCATGCAAAGTGCCAGGACTATAAGTAGTCCTGCACCTGCCATGACAAGCATTATAAACTCTTCATTGATTTTCATTTCATTTCACCATTGTCATCAAAACCAAGACAATTTAAAATGCTGTAAAAATCATCTATATTTTTTGATTTATCAGCAAACTGGAAACACAACCATCCATTTTGAATCTTTACGGAGCGACCCATTGTTTCTTTCAAATTATTAACGATACGCTTGCGTTCTTCCTTGTCTGCACTCGATTCATTATCTTCTTTTACAGGCTCAGTCATATTGGCATCAATGACCAATTGTTCAATTTCATCCTGCTCGATTTCCTTGGTATCTTTACGTACACGTTCATATCCCTCAATCTCATGGATGAATTTCTCAACTTTTTTTTCACCGATTCGATTTCCTAATCGCTGAGCAATCCATTTTCGCTTTTGTATCCCTTTAGGCTTTTCACCTGCTTCAGCTTTCCCATTCCAAACTTTCAAGTAGAGTTCTACTTTTCTTTTAAAATCTTCTTCCTGCAAAGGTCTAACTTCATTCAACAACAGAATCATTTCCAATTCTTTTGTTTCATTTTCTGGATCTGGCAAAACAATTACGGGTACCATTTTTTGAGCATCTGGATACAATTCCGAATTCCTTAACAATGCATCTAGACGGAAGTGCCCGCCCAGAAGCATATATTTCTTGTCACTGCCATGACGATGTGATTTATTACGATAGACATGTAGTGGTGTATACACCATACCTTGTTCGTGAATCTTCTCAGCATTTTCAATCTTATCTTCTTCTGAATCATTTGCATCATTCAATGGGTTAAAATCAATTTCATAGATTGAAACATTTTTTGTTGGTAATTCCTTTGTACGATCTACAAAACTATCCACTGTGTTATATCCATTGTCATTGAATCCAATCATTAAATCTTCAAAACCTGCCATGATTTTCTACCTCCTTAATTAGTCCTTATTCTCCAGTAATGCGATAATTTCTTCACCTAGTGATTTATAGGCATTACCTACATTTGTATTTGTCAACACAACCTGTCTGTTCATCATACTGGCATCCTGTGTTGGCTTTTTCTGATACGGAATAATCGTTTGAAATATCATGTCATCCATGTGTTTTCTAAACCATGGAATTAAGTTTTTTTCTGTCTTTCCACGAGGTGAAACCATCGTGAATAAAACCTTTAAATCAACATTCTTTTTGTTTCTCTTTGCAATCGTAATCGTATTTTTTAGAGAAACAATCATTCCCTTAATAGATTTTCTATCAAGTTTCACTGGAATGATATTCAAGTCACTGGCTAGTAAGGTGTTTGTACTTACTAAAGTCTGAGCTGGTGAATTATCAATCAGAATGTAGTCATATCTGTCCTGCACATTTTCAAATGCACATACTAGGCGATCAACCGCAGAACGTGTTCTATCATCGGATAAATTCTTATCAGCCTGGCATAATCGAATCGAAGCTGGCAATAAACTTACGTTCATGTGTTCCGTAGGTACGATTACATCTCCAATCATGTCAGGATCATCTAAAACTTCACATAGGTCACTGGCAACATTTTCAATCAAGCATTCGTCCAAAACATTGATAAAATTTGTTCCACTTTCGATTTTTTCATCCATCGCCTGTAATTCTTTGATTGTCAAAGGCTGTCCTTTTGCACCGATACAGTCAGTTGCACTAGCCTGCATATCGGCATCCACAATCAATACCTTTTTTCCCTGCATACCAAAGTAAGTTGCTAATTCAATAGCAGTAGTAGATTTTCCAACACCTCCTGATACATTTGAAATGTTAATAATTTTTGCAGTTTTGTTCATTTTAATTTCCCCCTGTTTTTCTAATCTGCATATGCAATTAGGCTTTCCATAGATAAGCCATAACCTAATAAAGCTCGTTTGTAATCTTCGTATGGTTTTCCAAACGAATAGTCATTTCCTGATTCTAAATTTCTTCGCTTGATACCAAGCAAATGCACACAATATAAAATCTGTTTTGACAAAACATCCATTCTTGAGAGAATTTCAAGATCGTGTATTAAAATATCGTCATATGGTGTTGAGCAATTAATCGTCAACAAATCCATAAAATCTGTATCCTCATCAATTTTGTATAGAGGAACTTTTTTAATTCGGTAATACCCTGCTTTGAAATACTTTGAGAGTGTATCCAAATGTTTTTTTGTAAGTACTTTTGTTTGTTCATAGTTGATTTTCAACATATAAATCATCCTTTCTGTTCACACATTTATTCCACAAGTAAGCCAAGTCCCATTGCAAAGTTTTTCAATGATTGCACATATAATCGTTGCATATATCGTTCTGTGAGTTGTCCATCTGCTGTCATGCTTTTGTACGAAAAGCCTAAAATACCATGCCCAATCAGAACTCTAGCTTCGTTTGGTAACATCTTGTTAATCACACGAAATGCCTGTTGTAGAGCAGCGATTACTTCGTCATTTTTAGAAATACGATGAATCATTTTGTGTTGGTAATCTTCGTGAGAATCCGAACTAGCGGAAACAAATGAACTAGATACCTGAATTGAATCTGCTAAGAAATCATCCTGATTACTTAGATCGAGTTCTAAATTCACAAATTTCAAACATGGAGAATATTGAGCTTTGTTGATAAAAAAATCACGATTATCAAATTTCAGTCCATCCGCTGTAGTAATTCTGATAATATATTCTCCACCTCGAAACTTTCCTCTCAGATCGAACTCCACAAAATCTTTGATTTCAGTCCATACACTCCTTCCCTTTTTGCACACAATTCTCATCTCCTTCTAAAATAAAACTTGCAATTTAAACTTTGGCTTTTAACTTTTCAACTAAATCCTGATTCTGCATCAACATTGTTAGCTCGGCCAACTCCCCATTGTTCAGGTCGGCTATAGAGCGACTGTCATCTGGCTTTTTGTACATTTCCCAAAATGCAGATCGTGATAATTCGACATCGCTGTTAGAAGAACCATCTCCGAACAGTTTCATATACTCATCTTTTGAAATACTTTGATTGAAAATATCATCTAACTCATCAGAATCATTGTGATTCATTTCAACTTGTTTTCCTTGATGTCCTAGTATTTCTGAAACTGTTGATGTCAACATATCATCCGCAACAGATGTATTTTCTTCTTCCTGTTTTTCTTCGGCCAGTTCTTCTTCCTCTGATTTGTTCTTGTTTAGCTTTGCACCTTCATAATTTGCCTGAACGTTCATCAATGTAACTAAAAGATACTGTTTCATATTTCTAATTTCTTTTTTAGGATTTTTTTTCAAACACTCCAACAAATATTCGATGTGATTGAAATCTAATGTTTCAAAACATTCATGCACCTCGTCTGAACTATAGCTGAAATTCTTAGATGTGATGGATGCATCTTCAGACAACAACTTTTCAGCAATGACTCTACTTATCAATTTCAATAGCTGTTCATCCTCTGGATGTTCTTTAAGTAGAAATTCAAACCCAATCTGACTTTGAATTTTACCAATCACAGAACTCGAACTTTCGTTTTCTTTTTCTTTAGATAGATTTTCTTTTTTATATCTTTCTATCTTTCTATCTATCTTAGTTTGTGGTGGATTTTCCGTGTGCGGTTTTTCCGCCTGCGGTTTATTTAAAGGGTTTTGACCGTGTGCGGTTTTTCCGCCTGCGGTTGCGGATTTTCCCGTGTGCGGATTTTCCGCCTGCGGTGTTTTTTCGCCGTGTGTGGATTTTCCGCCTACGGTGTTTTCGATCGTGGTTGGATTTTCCGACTCTGGCATATCATCTGCTTTTAGAAAGAATGGATTATCATCAGGGGATTCAAAAATATACCATTTTGTTGTTCCAAAACTCCCATTTTCATTTCTTCCCTGCATGATATGTAAGTAGCCATTATCTTTTAATTCCTTGACTGTTGATTTCACCAAATCACGTCCACCTTTTATTTGAGTAGCTAATCCATTTACTGAAATTTTCCAATTCTCGTTGCGGGATTTTAAAAGAAAAATCTTTCCTAAAATTCCCCATGCTTTAGGTGATAAATTCAAATCATCATAAAATCGAATTGGTAGTGTGCCGTATCTATTCATAGCTGAAACCACTTCAATTTCTGCGCCGTCATATTTAAAATAATCCATTATAACCTTCTCCTTTTCTACAACCAGCATTCATACTTGTTTACCTCCAATCCCTTTTTCATCGCCATTTTTTCAAAAAATTAAAACCGACAAGATCTAGAAACTCGTTCTATTTCCTGTCGGTTATGTATAGTATTTATTTTTTTTAAATTGAAATTTTTTGAAATTAGTTCGATTGTACAAATATATATGGTGCCAGTTTGAAACTCAAAGTTCTGAATTTACTTTATATAAAGGAATTCAGAACTTTTTTATTTTTAAATCTCTCATTTTTGGCAAACTTTTTTTAATCGAGGAGAATCAGAAACGATTCCCCTTTTTATTTACTCAATAATTCTTTTATGGAATATCATTTTCCCCTAACCTTTCTACCTTCATATTAACAAGTCCACTTAATCATCTTAAATAATTCACAAAATCGAAAAAAAGAAGCTTATTTCCTAAATAAACTTCTTTAAATAATCCACGTCTAGAACTAGGATTTTATGATATACCATCGTTATAACACCTTGTTGTCTTAATCCACGTAAGATACGATTTACACTATTTCTTGTAGATACACCGCAAAAACCTGCAATATCATCATTTGTGACTTGAAGATCAATAAAGATGCCCTTCTTTACTTTTCTTCCAAACAATCCAACTAAATAATAAATAAAAGCACATACAGCACCATTTTTACCATTCATTGTCATTAATTGCTGACGATAAATAGATTCAGATAACCTCTTACGATAATATGTATCCACATAATCTCTTAATGCTTCATTTTCACTTAAATATTTCGAAAACAATTTACGATTCACACGATAGAATACAGCCGTATCACTTTCAATACGAATATGAAAAGATGTTGAAGTAACCTTTTTTATTTCATCTTTTAAAAGTGAAAGCATGTCAAAACCTTTTAAATACATAATGTTAAATTCACGACCATCACTTAATATAATACTCGTTTTTACTATTCCATCTTTTAATATATAAATATCTGCCTGATCATGACCATCTATCATTAAATATGAATGCTTCTTTTTTTCGATCGTCGCAAGATTCTTCCCCTCAAAAAAATCTAATACAAACTCACTCATAAATTACCCTTTCTAACCCGTTGTCTATTGAATCATAATTAACATACGTCATTCATTAACGTTTGTTATTGATGAATCTAACAATAAAGCTATATATTTAATATATCATATTCTATCCACTCTTGATTAAAATCGACTAATTATTACAATTCTTAACTAAAATGTGCAAATACTACAAAATATCAATGTTTTCTCCAGACAAAGCCTTATTCATACTTCTTACAGCACAGAATTTTCCACACATACTACAAGTATCACTGTGATCTTCTTCTGGCATACGAGATTGACGAATTGCTTTTGCAGTTTCTGGATCTAGCGCACACTCAAATTGAGCATCCCAATCTAGATTCTTTCTTGCATCAGCCATCTTGTCATCAATATCTCTAGCTCCAGGAACACCTTTGGCAATATCTGCTGCATGGGCTGCAATCTTAGAGGCAATAATACCTTGTTTTGTGTCTTCTACATTTGGTAAAGCCAAATGTTCTGCAGGCGTTACATAACATAAGAAAGCTGCACCCGACATAGCTGCAACAGCACCACCGATAGCCGCCGTAATATGATCATAGCCTGGCGCAATATCTGTAACTAATGGGCCTAACACATAGAATGGAGCTCCCATACAGATTTGTTGCTGAACTTGCATATTTGCAGCTACTTGATTCAAAGGAACATGTCCAGGTCCTTCAACAATCACTTGAACATTATGATCCCATGCACGTTTTGTTAGTTCTCCCAAACGCACCAATTCTTCAATTTGACACACATCTGTCGCATCTGCTAAACATCCTGGACGACAAGCATCTCCTAAAGAAATCGTTACATCATATTTTTCGCAAATATCCAAGATTTCATCATAAAATTCATAGAATGGATTTTCTTCCCCCGTCATTGACATCCACGCAAACACTAAACTTCCCCCACGAGAAACGATATTCATTTTACGTTTATGTTTTTTAATTTGATCAATCGTTTTTCTTGTGATTCCACAATGCAAAGTCACAAAGTCAACACCATCTTTGGCATGCAACTCAATCACATCCAAAAAATCTTTAGCCGTTAATGTGTTTAAATCTCTTTGATAATGAATCACACTATCATATACAGGAACGGTACCAATCATAGCTGGACATTCTGATGTTAATTTTTGACGGAATGGTTGTGTATTTCCATGACTTGATAGATCCATAATAGATTCAGCACCTAAGTCTACAGCAGCCATAACCTTTTTCATTTCTACATCATAATCTTTACAATCTCTAGAAACACCTAAGTTGACATTGATCTTTGTTCGTAGCATGCTACCAACGCCTTCAGGATCTAATGATTTGTGGTTTTTATTAGCCGGAATAACAACCTTTCCACAAGCCACTAACGCTCTTAGTTCTTCCTCTGTCATTTTTTCTTTTTGGGCTACAATTTTCATTTCTGGCGTAATAATACCTTTACGCGCAGCATCCATCTGAGTGGTATATGTAGCGCCTGTACTTACTGTACTTTCATTTGTGTTCATTTTTAATTCTCCTTTTCCAAATGATTTTTTACGTGACAAAAAGTGGTGCTCCCATCTTGCCACTAAAAAAAGTGAGCAACCAATATAGGTATACTCACGATAAAAGACAAAGTATTTCCCTACGTTGGCATTATCCAAATCAGGTTATAGGTCGAAAGTCATACTTTCCTCTCAGCCTGTACTACAAGCTCCCTTTTTTTATTTACATTAAAGTTATACACCAATTCTAAAAGATAGTAAAGAAGTATAACATTTATTTTCGAACCGGCTTTTCTTCCTTATCCCAAACACCAATTCCAGTGATTGCACAAATCATAGAGAAAATTGGAACAATAAAGATAAACCATGCATATGGAATATAGGCTGTGCTACATCCAAGTACGCCCATGACATAAATTGTCGCAACACCCCAAGGAACGATTGGTGCTGATAAAGTACCAGAATCTTCAAGTGTTCTTGACAATACTTTACGCGAAATATTCATATCTTCATATGTAGATTCAAAAGTTTGTTCTGTTACAATAATAGATACAGTTTGACCACCAGCTGTTAAAAAATTTACGATATAACAATATACTAAAGTAACAAACACCAATACAGTACGATTCTTTATGAACTTCAATAAAACATTTTTAGCTAAAACATCCAAAATACCAGAAGACGTAATGACAGCGCCCATTACACTTGCCACCATAAATGTAACTAACAATTCAGACATTGAAAGAACACCACCACGGTTCAACATTGGATCTACAATGGATACACCTGTTTCAATACTAAAACCATTAAAAGCATAATTCATTAAATCTACAAAGTTAACACCTTGAAACGCCATCGCAAAAATAGCCGATACTACAACTGCAAGTCCCATACCTAACAAAGATGGAAGTTTAAATACAGAAATCAAAATAACTAAAATCGCTGGTAAAATCAATAAAATATTAATTGTGAAATGCTTGCTTAAAGTATCCATAATTAATTTTTGTTGGGCAAGATCCATGCTTCCCCCACTATAATAAAGCCCCGCAATTGTAAATAATACTAAGGCAACTACAGCTGCTGGAAGCGTAGTGTACTGCATAGAATGAATATGATCATATAAAGGCACTTTACTTACACCGCTTGCCAAGTTGGTCGTATCTGATAATGGAGACATCTTATCCCCTAACCATGCACCAGAAACAACAGCACCCACTACCAATGGTACCGGAATACTAGTCGTAGAGGCAATTCCTACCATCGCAAGACCCATTGTGGCCACTGAACCAAATGAAGTTCCCGTAAACTCACTTGTAAGTGCACAAAGCACAAAAGCTAGTGGTACTAATATTTTTGGAGATACAACTTGCATACCATAATACATCAATGTGGGAACAGTCCCACCAGCCATCCAAATTCCTACAAGCATACCTACCATAATCACAATTAAAAATGTAGGCATACATTCTGCTGCTGTTTTAATTATATTTTGTTCCACTTCACTCCATGGAATATTCAACAATCGAGTAGTGATGACAGATACAATAACACCCGCAAATACGGATAGTGTTGTATTACATCCCATGTTGATCATAATAATAAGTACGGCAATAATTACCAAAAATGAAACAACCGCAAATAGCGTTGTTGGCTCTTTTCTTTCATGATTCATATCAAATTCCTTCACTTTCTTTATAATAATTCTTCTTTCAAAAAGTCTAGAGCACCTTGCATTCTAGCTTCCCTAAACGCAAACGATTTAAAGCGATGCTCTGCCCCTTTGACAATAATACATTTTGCTCTTTCCTTAAAAATTTCTTTATATTTATAACTACATTCACAAGAAGCCGTAATATCTTGATCTCCATGTATCGTACATACATTTTTATCAAACAAACTAGCTTCTTTATACGGATCTAATGTACAAGCGTCCTGATAAAATTTTAGGCTCAATTTTAACCCTTCTACATCGGCACATCCATCTGCTTCAATATTCGAAACATCTTGGCCACACAAAGTTTTATGCTCCTTTAAGTTATAAACTAAATCTGGAGCAGGACACCACAAGGATAAAGCTTGAATCTGATCTTTACACTTTCCTGCCACCATACTGGCCACACACCCTCCTAGACTACATCCATGAAGTGCAATTTTTTTAGTATCGACAAAATCCAAGGATCGAACATATTCCAACATGGCTTGTGCATCTAGAATTTCACTTGAAACGGTCATATCTTCAAATCTTCCATCACTTTCACCACTGCCATTCATATCAAAACGAACACTGGCAATACCAGCATCACATAGTCTTAAAGACAATTCATTATGTACAAAATTAATTTCATTTCGATCATCACAAAAACCATGAAGAAGAATGACCATAGGCACTTTTTGACTTACATCATTTGGAATATGAAGCATACCACGAAGTGTTAAACCATCTCGTTTGATTTCTACATACTTCTGCATATATATTTCCCTCCGTTTCGGGTATAATACCACAAAAACAACAAAATGTTTACTATTTTTTAACACTTGTGCGTATTATAAGCACAAATTAGCCTTTCTGTTCACAAAGAGTCTATTTTTTTCTGAAAATAGTTGCACTAAAACCATCCATTTTCTTACTTTCATACATTGCAGAATCCGCTCTACAATATAATTCATCAAAACTTAAATCTTCTTTCCCATCAAAGAAACAGGCACCAAGACTTAATACAACCGGATGATTATCTATCGATTCAACATGGATCTGTTTCAAATTTTCAAATAAACGTTTAAAGAAAGAATTTGCACACTTACGATTTGTAACTCCCGGAATATATAACGCAAACTCATCTCCACCCAAACGCATTACTATATCTTTATCACGACATGATTTTTGAAGCGTATGCGCAATCGCGATAATAACTTCATCCCCTGCCATATGCCCATATGTATCATTAATCAATTTAAATTTATCACAATCCACTAGACACATCATTCCACTAATTTTATTATCCAAAACACGCTCAATCATCTTTTCTCCACTTCGACGATTTGAAACACCCGTCATCGTATCCGTTTGAGCTAGATATAATAATTTATCTTCTCTTCTCTTTTGTTCGTCAATACATTCCACACAATATAATACATGTAATAAACGACCATCCTCATCATAATCTACTGGAATATAACGTCCACGACACCAACCAGAAATATTACCATAGAAAACACTATCAATTGATTTCTTACCTCGCAGTCTTTCATCCAATGTTTCTAGATCCATAAACTCAATTTCTCGATCCACATAATCTTGTTGACAAAACTCTTTATGAATCTTATAAATATGATCACTAAAACAATCCTCTACATCATTTATTTTGTCGACTTGTAAATATTTAAGAATTTCCGGTTCCGTTTTCACAATATGATATTTTTGCGTCTTTACATTAATATAGTGCATTGAAATATAAATTTGGGCCAATGCCGAATATCCACTCAATTTAGCTTCTTGTTTGGACTTATTTTGTGAATTACGAATCTTTAAAAAAGATACAACCAACGTTGCGATCATGTCCAAAAATATTGTCAAACTTGAATGATTATCAATCGGCGGATTATCCACACCAAAGAATCCACTAATTTCATCTTTATAGCGAATAGGACAAACAACTAGACGTGTAACATTTTGTACTTTCAACGTATTATACGTATACACATGATCCTTTTTAATTGTTTCTACATCTTGAATGATCACATTTTCTTTCTTGTCAAAAGCTTTATACCACCAATCAATAATATCCATGTCCACACCTTGTAAAAAATCAATTTCCGGTTGAATACCTTTACTACACCATTCATAAGTATTGTTTGTCACATGCTTTTTTTTATTATCTTCAAAAATATAAATGCGATCACACCCAATGTGTTTTCCAAAAAAACGAATAAACTCATTGAGCTGCTCATCCGGTGTATCAAACATAAGTGCAGAACGTAATGCTTCATTGATGACCAACTCATAGCGCATAATTGCCTGCATAAGTTACCTGCCTTTCTTTAAGAAATATTTCAATTATCTAACCACATTATATCTTTTAAACGGTTATACATCAGTTATATTTTAGAAAATTTAGTCAATTAAACAAGAAAAGAACCACATAGTTGGTTCTTACTTACGCTTTTCTATTTTTGATTTCCAAGATTTTGACAAAGGTACACCCGAACATATACACTGAATGGCTTCATCCAATACTTCATAATTCAAACGAGTACCAACAGAATCACATTGATAATTTACCGCATGATCCTTATCGATTCCATATTGACTTGCCGTATCAATCGCATCCATATTGGCTGCAAGAAATAAGAATTCCCAGCCATATTTTTCTTTCTCATATTCTATCATCGAATTGACTCTTTCCTTTGAATAATATCGACTCGCATTTTCCATTCCATCCGTAATAATCACAAACATCGTATGCTCTGGAACATCCTCGATCCGAGCATATTTGTGAATATTTCCAATATGGCGAATACTTGAACCTAATGCATCTAATAATGCAGTGCACCCATAAGCCTCATAATCCTTGCTTGTCATAAGTCTAACTTCATCTATCGGTTTTCGATTGTGAATAACCACACTTGAATCATTAAATAATACGGTCGAAACTAAAACTTCTCCGTCTTGTTTCTTCTGTTTGTTGATTAGAGAATTAAACCCTCCAATTGTATCCTTTTCTAAACCGCACATTGATCCACTTCGATCTAAAACAAAAACTACTTCTGTACAATTCTTTTTCATCACTATATCCTCCTTGATTGATTACAGTATAGTTTTTATCCCCATCAAAATGGTCGCCTTAAAAGCGACATTTATACGTCAATTAAACTTTGATCAAACGCAAACAACGCTTCATTGATTTCAAAAACATTATAATTTCCTTGTGATACAAAATATTCAACAATAATATCAAATTTATTTGAATGCGATAAACTAAACCCTGCCTTATTTAACATCTCTTCCATATCATCCAAACTTAGCTCAAGTGCAAGCGCAAAGGCAATCACAATTTGTTTAGAAGGCTTATAATTTGGATTTGATCGAATCTTAGAAAACAATTTACGATCAATATTAGCCTTCTTATAGCACTCTACATCGCTCATACCACTCTCATCAATTTTCCTTAAAAGCATCGTTGAAAAACTTTCATCCATTTGATTTAAAGCATCTATTAAAGAAAATCTTGGAGCAATGATAGAATTGCATACCAACATATGCTCATCCTCATAATAATCATCAATATAAGCTTCAATGGAATCAAATAATTCAGAACTAATTTTATATGAATTTCGATCATAAACAACTAAATACACCATCATTTCATGATCTGTTAGAAAAGAGACAATACTATTCATTGCCACTTGTAAAGCTAACTCTTTTGGGAATTGATTCGTTCCAGATGAAATCAATGGAAATGCGATTGATTTAAGCTTATATTCATTTGCTAACATCAAGCTCGACAAGTAACAAGATTTCAACAAAGCTTCATTATTCTTATTTTGTATATTCCATACAGGACTTGCCGTATGAATAATATACTTACACAATTTATATCCACTTGTAAGACAAGCTTGTCCTACTTTCAATTTTCCTATTCTTCTACACTCTACATTTAATTCTTTACCCGCAAGTTGATGAATGTAATGATCTAAGCCACCTTTCGCATCCAAACTTGGATTTGTCGTATTCACAATCGCATCCACTTTTAATTTTGTGATATCCTGACGTATGATTTTTACTGGCATATATTCTCCTATACAACAAAAGAGCTTTATTAAGCTCTTAGTTTTTCGATAAAATCATCTTGTTTTAAAGGCTTTGAATAATAGAAGCCCTGAATTTCATCACAATTCATTTCGATCAAACAATCCCTTTGTTCTTTGGTTTCAACACCTTCCGCAACCACTTTCATATCTAAACCATGCCCCAAATCAATCGTTTGTCGCACAATTTTCATTCCACGCGGTTTGGCAATATAGTCAATTAAACTCTTATCCAATTTAACCGTTGTGAATTTCAATTCATTTAAAGTTGTTAATGAAGAATATCCGGATCCAAAATCATCCATATGTAATTTAAAGCCTGCATTGACCATTTGATTTGTGATTTCAAGAATTTGTTGCGAATATAAAGCTGCAGATTCCGTCAATTCAATCGGAACACAACTAAAAGGAATTTCATTCTCTTTTATGATATTGATATATCTTTGTACCACATCACTAAAGTGAATACTTGCACGAGATAGATTGACAGAAATAGGAAGGATCGGTAAACCTTGTTTCATTCGATCTTTCTGGAATCGACATACGGTTTCAAATACATATTCATCAAGTTGAACAACTAAACCATCACTTTCAAATAATGGAATAAATAAACCTGGTGAAATCAATGTTCCATCTTCTTTTTGCCAACGAACAAGTGCTTCTGCACCAACAATTTGTTCAGATGAAGCATCATATTTGGGTTGAAAATAGACTACAAACTCTCTATTTTTAATTGCATCTTTAAAATCATTTTCCATTTGTCTTTGCGCAAGTAATTTTTGATTCATTTCCTGCGTAAAGAAGGCGATATTCTGTTTAAAATCTTTTGAAATACTCTTCACAGCCATTAATGCACGATCACACATGATTGGTATCTGAAGACTTGTATCTACATTTTCATAAATTCCTAATTTCACACGAATATTTGGAATAGGTGCTTCTTCCATAATCTTATTTAAATTGTTTTCGATACGATCCACATCAATTTTTTCTTTACTATGGAATAAAGCTAATAATTGATCTCCCTCATAGCGTGTCAACAATCCATTTTTGATATAGTATTTAAACGCATTCGCAAGGTAAATCAAAACTTCATTTCCCTTTTTTGTTCCGTAAGTTCCATTGATCAATTTAAAATCAGCCACATCTAAAACAACGATATTAAAAATTTCATCTGTCATAAAATTAGTCAATGTACGAGCATGATGATAAAAAGCCTGTCTTATATATAAACCTGTCAACTCATCTTTTTTCAATGGCTGCCAAAGTCATACTTGATTCTCTTAACTTAATAACACTATCAATTCGACTCATTACAATTCTTGTATTATAGGGCTTTGTGATGAAATCAACAGCACCTAAACCTAAACATTTCAATTCATCTTCCTGCGAATTATTTCCCGTTGTCACAATGACTGGAACACTAGCTAACAAAGAATCTGATTTTTGACGAGTTAAGAATTCAAATCCATCACACACAGGCATTACAACATCTAATAAAATAATTGAAATATCTTTATAATTCTGAGATAGAATTTGTAAACCATCTTCCCCATTTACAGCTTCTAATACATCATATTCATCTTCTAAAGTAGCCTTTAACATTTCTCGATTTAAATCATTATCTTCAACAATCAAAATTTTTCTTCTCAAACCACTTGGTGTAATCACATTGTTGATCATATCCAAATTATTTCTTCGAATATCCAAATCTTCATTCGCAAAACCAATGACAATTTGAGTAATTTTATCATGATCTTTAATACAACCAAAGTGTGTATACATAAAATGAATTTCGGAATCCGTTTTAGATTGATAATGAATATTAAAATGTTTCGCATTTTCTAAACGAGTATAAAGGGAATTAAACGAAAGCGCAATACGTAACATATCACGATTCTTTTCGTATACACAATGATCAATATATTGATTCATCGCGTCATTATAAAGCATATGTGCAGAAAAATCAGGCAACACATCTGTTTCCTTAAAAGCATGAATCTGTTGAGTTTTGCAATCAACAATATAGATGTTTTTAAATTCTTCGCCTAGTATTTCATAGATGCGATTTGAATCAAAATCTCTCATAATAACCCTCTTCTAAAAATATATAACTAACCAACAGTATTATATAACCAAAATTTAATTTAGGCAACGAAACAAAAAAAGTGTCTTGCGACACTTTATCATTATTTACGGTTTGCGTTTACCGATTTCATGATTTGACGAATCTGTGCTTCACTAGGTTTACGTCCCATTTGTAAGAACATTGCACGAATCATCTTTTCATTAATAGGTGGATTTTCTTTAATTTCTTTTTCAAACTTCTTACGAGTGAAGTAGAAAGTAACCAGGCCACCAATGACGGCTCCCACTATCGTATAAAAAATTGATATACCCATATTTTAGTCAACCTCACTATCTACTCATCTATTTTACTATCTTTTTAAGCTTTTGACAATACGAATTGACCACTATATTCAGTTAAAATCACTGAAAAGAAGATCAAAAGTCCACCTAAAATCATAATTGGACTCTTTGCTTCATGAAGCAGAACAAAGCCAAATACATTCGCAAATAAAGATTCTGTGCATAAAAGTACACTTGCACTCGATGCATCTGTATACTTTTGTGCCAAGGTCTGTAATTGAAATGCCAAGAATGTTGCCACTAAAATCATATAACCACAACTCATATATGCATGCATTGAAATATTTTGTGGAATTGTTTCCAAAGACAATGCGAAAGGAATTGAAAGTAAAGCTGCAACACTCATCTGTACAGCATTGATCGCAATAGAATTGGAATTTTCGGTCGCATACTCCAAAGAAATAATGTGACACGCAAAGAACAAAGCACATAGCAAAGATAAACAATCTCCAAAACTAAATTGGAAATAGCCTTTTGATAAGCTTAAACAAGCAATGCCTACTAAGCATATTACACTAGCACCAAGTTGTCTTTTACTTGGCTTCTTTTTCCATAAAAGCCATACAATATATGGAACAAGAACAACATTGACAGCTGTCAAAAATGCATTTTGACCCGTATTTGTCATGGCCAAGCCAAAAGTTTGAAATGCGAATGCCAAATACATTAACGCGCCTGAAATGCTTCCTCGAAATAGTGCTTGTTTTGAAACTTTAACATGACTACAAAGACAAACCACAATACTAACTAGACTAGCCCCAATAAAACGAATCATTAAAACGGTAAAAGGATCAAACGTTTGTAAAGCAGCATCGGTGGCAATAAAGCCACCACCCCAAATAGCCGCAACAATTAAGCATACTAAATTCGCCTGTTTTTTACTCACGCGTTATCCTCCTCAAATAAAGAAGGTTGTTTAAAATCTTCTTGTTTTACCCAAGCTCCATCCAAAACATTTTCTAGTGGACAGATCCACTCAAATGATTCCACTTTTCCATATGGTGTTGAGAAAGTAGATTGGGCATTCATTAAACTGATTTCTTTTGCCTCAAATGACATGAGCTCATCTGTATATACTTCAATTTTTGTGTTTAGATCCACCATTTCGATGTTGAAAATAACATTCGGATTGGATTTTACCAACTTACAAATACGATTTCCTTTAGCCGGACGATTCAATGGTGCAATTTCAAGTTGTTTCATACGTTTTAAAGAAAGTGTTGTCGTAGAAACTAAGACTTGTTCATCTCTATTTTTACTGATACAAATAGACGCAATACAATCATCTTTTGAAAGATTCATTGCCTTAACACCTTTTGATTTATTAGAAACCAATGGAATCTGTTCAACTGGATACATTAAGCCATATCCTTGTTCACTGACTAAAATCACTTGATCATCTGGTTTATAAGATAGAGATACAGATATCATTTCATCCATACCACCAATTTTCATACAAGTCATCGTTTTATTTGAACGAGAAACCTCAAACTCTTTTAATTCTGTACGTTTGATCATGCCATGACGACTTGCACTCACAACATGTACCCCTGTTTTAAAAGCATCTAATACATAGGCCGCAATGATTTTTTCACTTGAATCCATCTTAATATAATTTGAGATATGATTTCCTAAATCTTTCCATTTTGCCTCTTCAATTTGATAAACAGGAATATATCCATATGTTCCACGATTTGTAAAGAAAATCAAAGTCTGTAATGTATGACTCGCCCCATAACAAACCAAAGAATCTGTATCTTTTCTTTGTGTCATTGAATCACTTGATGCATTATAGCTACGCATAGAAACACGTTTAATATATCCATCACGAGTTACAGTGATCATACATTCTTCTTTTGAGATCATCGCCTTTTCATCAATCACGATCTCCTTAACTTCATGAACGATTTTAGAAAGTCTAGGCGTATTAAATTCTGCATTCACCTTCTCAAGTTCTTCAACCATCACTTTATGTAATTCAGATTTATCACGAATAATCTTTTCTAATTCTGCAATATCACTTTGAAGTTGTTTAAATTCTGCCTTTAATTCTTTTACATCTGTATTCGTCAAACGATATAGACGCATAACAACAATAGCTTCTGCTTGTTTTTCAGTAAAATCAAAACGCTCAATCAAATTCTTTTTGGCATGTGACTTATCTTTCGATTTACGAATGATGTGAATAATTTCATCCATTACACTTACCGCTTTGATCAAACCTTCTAAAATATGAGCACGCTCTTTCTTTGTTTTCAAATCAAATTTACTTCTTCGAATCACCACATCTTCACGATGACTAATAAAGGCATCTAACATCATAGCTAAAGACATTTGTACAGGAGCTTTATTCACAATGGCGATGACGTTGTAGTTATATGAAATTTGTAAATCTGTATTTTTATATAGATAATTTAAAATCTGTTCATCATTACTATCTTTTTTAAGATCCACCACAATACGAAGTCCAGTACGATCACTTTCATCACGAACATCTAAAATACCATCTATTTTTTTATTTAAACGAATCTCATCAATTTTCTTTACAAGATTCGATTTGATCACTTCATAAGGAATCTCATGAATAATAATTTGTTTAATTGTTCGCAAAGGTACTACTTCTACTTTTGAACGAATCAAAACACGTCCACGACCTGTCTGAAAAGCTTGTTTGATACCATCAAGCCCCATCACAATTCCGCCAGTTGGAAAGTCTGGACCTTTCACAAACTGCATCAATTCTTCTAATGAACAATCTGGATGCGAAATACGATAAATACTTGCTTGAATGACTTCATTCAAATTATGTGGAGGAATATTTGTCGCATATCCTGCCGCAATACCTGTAATTCCATTGACTAATAAATTTGGAAAACGTGCAGGAAGTACGGTTGGTTCCATTTTTTCATCCGAAAAGTTGGGTGCCCATTCCACTGTATCTTTATCAATATCTTGTAGTAAAAAATCACTAATTCTAGCTAAGCGCGCCTCTGTATAACGCATTGCAGCAGCTGGATCATCATCGATAGATCCATTATTTCCTTGCATATCAATTAAAGGATTGGTAATTTTCCAATTTTGTGACATACGAACCATCGCATTATAAACAGAACTATCTCCATGAGGGTGATAATTACCAATTACATTACCTACTGTTTTTGCGGATTTATGGTATGGCTTATTGTATGTATTTCCATCTTCATACATCGCATATAAAATACGTCTTTGAACTGGCTTTAGTCCATCTCTAGCATCAGGTAAAGCACGTTCTTGAATTATATATTTTGAATATCTGGCAAAACGATCCGCCATGATATCTTCTAAAGAATTCTTTAAAACATTATGTTTTACTTCTTTTTCTTTCACGCACTTACCTCCCTATAATCATCTTCTAATGTGAATACAACATTGTCTTCGATCCAATTACGACGAAGTTCTGCCTTATCTCCCATTAGTTCAGTCACTCTTTTTTCGGCCATCATCGCATTTTCAATGGTCACACAAAGAAGAGTTCTAGATTCTGGATTCATTGTCGTATCCCAAAGCTGAGTAGCATTCATTTCACCAAGACCTTTATATCGTGTAATGGTATAACCATTTTTTAATTCTGCTTTTTTCTCATCCAACTCTTCATTTGTATATAAATAATACTCTTTTCCACCCTTGGCAATACGATATAGTGGTGGAAGCGCAATATATAACATTTCATGCGTTATCAATTCACGCATATAGCGATAGAAGAATGTTAATAATAAGTTTTGAATGTGTGCCCCATCATCATCGGCATCGGTCATAATAATAACTTTATAGTAGTTTGAATCTTCGGCAGTAAAATTAGCACCTACACCTGCCCCTAAGGCATGAATGATCGTATTCAATTCTTCATTTTTTTCAATCGCTTCAAGACTTGCTTTCTCTGTATTTAAAACTTTACCACGCAAAGGTAAGATTGCTTGATATTTTGAATCACGCCCCTGCTTTGCAGAACCACCCGCAGAATCCCCTTCGACTAAATATAATTCTTTTCTTCTTGCATCTTTACTTTGAGCCGATGCTAACTTTCCAGATAGAACTCTTTCTGAACGGTTCTTACCTTTTCCATTACGAATATCAGCACGCGCTTTTCTTGCAGCATTTCGAGCTTGTGCAGCCTTGATGATCTTACGAACTAGAGCATTGGCAATCTCTTTATTTTCTTCTAAGAAATAACGAAGATTTTCGGATACAACAGTTTCGGTTGCAGGTTTAGCTTCTGGACTTCCCAATTTTTCTTTGGTCTGTCCTTCAAATTGTAAATAATCTTCTGGAATGGTTAAATTAATGACTAATGTTAATCCTTCCCTAACATCATTTCCATCAAAACCTTTATCTTTTTCTTTTAAGAAACCATTTTTACGTGCATATTCATTAAATACTTTCGTAAAAGCTTGTTTAGCACCCGTTTCATGAGAGCCCCCATCACGAGTACGGACCATATTTGTGAATGAGAAAATGTTTTCTTGATACTCATCTGTATATTGGAAACATCCTTCAACGACGATTTGATTACTTTCACCTCTAAAGCTAATTGAATCATGCATTGGTGTATGATCTTGATTTACTTCATCAATAAAAGCTTTTAATCCATCTTCATATTGATATATAACTTCTTTTTCTTCTTTGCGTTTATCACGAACAATCATTTTTAATCCTTTTAATAAAAAGGCATCTTCTTGAGCTCTTTCACAAATGGTAGAATATGAAAAATGAACCGTCTTAAAGATAGTTGGATCTGGTTTAAACGTGACTGTACTTCCAGTGCGATTGGTTTTTCCTACTTTTTCAAGTTTTCCAATCTTGCTTCCCCCATCTTCAAATTTCATACTCCAAATATCTTTTCCATCATGTACTGTAACTTTACACCATGTACATAGAGCATTTACAACACTTGCACCTACACCATGTAATCCTCCAGCACTTGTATATCCTCCATGACTTGTAAATTTACCACCTGCATGTAAAATAGTAAAAATAACTTGAAGTGTACTTACTCCTGATTTATGTTTTCCAACAGGCATTCCTCGCCCATGATCTTCAACTGTTACACTACCATCTTTTTCTAGGGTAATCGCAATTTCATTTCCATAGCCATTTAAAGCCTCGTCAATCGCATTATCAACAATTTCCCATACAAGATGATGCAAACCTTTTGAATCCGTAGATCCAATATACATACCTGGACGCTTTCTTACGGCATCCAAGCCTTCTAAAATAACGATACTACTTTCATCATATTGTTGTTTTGGCATACTATCCCTACTTTCCAACGTAATCTTTATTATATCAACAAATCAAAAAAAGTGCACATAAATTCCGTCAATTCCATTTGATTATACACACTATATATACATTATTCATGTCAAATTAAAAAGGTGCTTTCACACCTCATTCTTAAACTTATATTTACCTTTCCCATGCCCTGTAACAGGTTCAATGATTCCTGTTTCTAATAATTTAGATATTAGCTTAGATACAGCTGAACGCTTTAATCCAACTAAATCCATCACATCACTTCTACCAAATACTCGATTATACCCATATTCATCAAACAGAATTTCAATATGATGAACTGTTCGTTTACTAAACTTTAAACTTCCAATGTCCACTTTTTTGTAGTCAATATCCACTTTTTTGGTTTCAATGTCCACCTTTTCGGTTTCAATGTCCACTTTTTCTGAAAAATATCCACTTATATGCATTGTACGATTTCGAAGTACATTCTTTTCATCCAATAATAGATTTCTAAGAAATAATTCTAAATATTCTGTTGTTTCATGAATATTTTTTTGTAGATTCGTATAATTTGCTCGAACAAGTGCATTTCTAAAATACCAAGCATTTTCTGCAAAAATATCATTTGTCACATTAAAACCAAGTGTACGCAAATATTTTATGAAAAAGACAGCCGTTGTCCTTGTGTTCCCTTCTTCAAACACATGAATTTGCCAAAGTCTTGAAATAAACAAGGCAAGATGATGAATAATTTCATCCATCATTAAATTTTTGTAACTAAATTCCTTTTCTTGAGAAAAATCATATTCCAAAGTGGCTTTTAATTGTGAAGCACTTCCATATACAACTGTAGCACCATCCAACACCCATTCCTTCTTTGTGATATTATATGTTCTCATTTTACCTGCATGGTTATATATACCTTTGAAAAGTTTCTTGTGGATAGAAAGATATTCTAAAGGCGAAAATGAAAATGCTGTCTCTGATAATATTTGAGCAATACGCGAAGCTACTTTATCAGCCTCCTCAGTACGATCATCGTCAGAAGTACTTGCAGGGCTTTCTTCATAATAAGTATCAATCAAGTTTTGCGCTTCCTTCAATGTGATCTTACCTTCAATATTCTTGATTGCAGTATCAATTAAATAGCTAGATGGCTTTAGACCATCTACGGCCTGAAGACCAATTGCCGTGCTCCAAACATATCCTCGATTCACAGTATCTAACTCTGATTCTTTAATATATTCTTTAAATGGATCTCTTTCCATTTCAACGCATCCTTTCTAATTCACACCATATATTTTAACATATTTTAAAATTGAAAATCCTTTATATTTCTCCTGTCTGTACTAGATCAGTATATATTTAATATCCGCATTATTTATGTCAAATTATTATTTTTTTATTCCAATTCTCGACTAAGAAGATGAAAACTGCTAAAATATGTTTCGAGGTGGAAGAAATGAAAACGATTCTATGTATTTTATTAGGTTATTTATTAGGATCTTTACCCTTCGCATTGATTATTGGTAAAGTTTTCTATCATACAGACATACGCCAATATGGCTCAGGCAATTTAGGCGGAACAAACGCCGGAAGAGTTCTAGGTAAGAAAGCCGGCATTTCTGTTATTGTATTTGATGTTTTAAAAGTAGTACTTGCGATTGCGATTGCGACACAAGTATCTAAGGTTGCAGGGATCTGGACAGGACTTGCATGCTGCATCGGACATTGTTATCCTATTTTCGCGAAATTCCATGGAGGCAAAGCCGTCAGTACAATGTTTGGCTTCTTATTTTCTACAAGCATTTTCTTATTTCAAGATGCAAGCTACTTACTTGTACCATTTGGCATGTTTATAATTATCCTATACTTATTTAAATATGTTTCTCTAGCAAGTATGTGTGCAGCCATTTCAAGCAGTTTATACATTACAGCCTTAATGCTAGGATTCAATGTTGAAAGCATTTCTGTTATTATCGCAAGCTGGCTTATGACTGTACTCGTTATTTATAGACATCGTACAAATATCGAAAAAATCAAAAAGGGTATAGAAAATACAATCTCGTGGTTATAGAAAGTTTTTTAATAAACTTTCTTTTTTTTATGTCTTTTTCACATTGGACCCGTATTATAGATAATATGAACTATTTATACTATGAACATAAATCAAGCCAAGTCTGCATGGTAAAAGAAGATGAAAGAATGTATCATGCTTGTTTAAGCACACATAATTACTTAAATGAAATGTGTCTTATGAATGGATCTAGCCTAAAAGGAAGGCAAGAAGCCTTTATCTATCAAATGAAGACCAAAAAATTCATTCCCGTTGTTGTGAATATTTCAAAACATGAAGTATACTTTCCGACCAAATCAAAAAAAGCACATGACTGTATATGGATCAATTATGCCAATATCCAAAATGTCATGTACTATCATTCCTATTGTAGAATTTCTTTTAAGGATGGTACCTTCTTAGATTGTGGCCATCCCAAAAGAATTCGCAATTCAATGCACCTTATATTTCGCTTTTTAAATAAAAACCGCGTTTAAAAAGCGCGGTTTTCTCTGCGGCTATAAGCCTTTACT
>ERZ772818.947-NODE-947-length-27573-cov-35.254815_pt1 | contig 27573 bp, 26 predicted proteins | sample MGYA00580837_ERZ772818 | MGnify/ENA primary metagenome ERZ772818 (study PRJEB29015, sample SAMEA2737671) | human gut metagenome | biome: human gut; feature: human-associated habitat; material: faeces | place: China | collected 2012 ...
CTTTTTCATGGTAACACATAAGGCGTGGAAAAAGAATTTATTAATAAAGTATTTGTGTCCGCGCGACTTTAGGCGCGGGGAAATGGAGGAAATAATGAAAAATCAAAAGAAGTATATTTTATTTGTTTATGGAACTCTTATGAAAAATGAAAGAGCTCATGATTTATTAGGAAATTCAAAAAGTTTAGGTGATGCATTCATCAAGGGATATAAAAAAATAGATATGGTTTATTATCCTGGAATTGTTGTTTGTGAAAATGAAAAAGTTGAGGGAGAGGCTTATATCATTGATGAGGAAACCAAAAGTAAGATTAATGTATATGAGGGGGAAGGTTATTTGTTTAAATGCATAGATGTTGATATATATGTAAATCAAGAAGTATTAAAAGGTATTGTATATGAATATATAGTACATGATAAAAAGTAAACAAAGCTTATTTTTAGTTTAAAGTGTCCATAAAAATTATTTTATGGATTTTTTAATAAATTTACATTTTAGACATCGATAATGTCAATTAATAGGGGATAATACTATAAATTTAAAAGGGGTTAAAATAAAATATGGAACGATTATTAGAAAAAATTATTCAATGTAAAGAGAATGGATTGTATTTTGTGAATACACCAACGGGTTCGGCAAAGTCTTATAGTGCGGTGCAGTTAATGAAGAATCATTATAAGAGTTTTGATTCGCATTTTATTTTCATCACAAACAATCTAAATAACTTACCAATGGAAGACTTAGAAAAAGCATTTGGTGATGATTTTAAGAATCAAGTTATTCGAGTTGAAAGTATTGTGGATAATATTGTACATCATTTTGATGAAAGCATTATTCCAGATGAATATAAACGATTGAAACATTATAAAGAGCTATATAATTGTTTGAATGACTATAAGTATCTAGCAAGATATATTCAAAATGAACTTGCTAAAGGAAAGACTCCAAATATTGGTGTATTAAAGTTTTTTGATCAGTCTAAGGAAGATCTTGCTAATAAAGATTCTTCGTTTCGCAAAGATATTCGTAAGCATCTAATGCAGTCTGGCTTTGCAGAATTGAATTTTGAAGAAAGAAAGTTGATTGTAAAATCAAAATATAAATGGTTAACAACTTTATATCCTGCAATGTTCATTGAAGATTATAAAGTGATTTGTATGTCTGTAAAGAGATTTTTTACTTCAATTGATCCGATTTATATGAAGAAATATCGTTTTTCTGAATCAGAAATTATAGATCATAGCGTTCTTTTTATTGATGAAGTGGATGCGACTAAAAATGAAATTAACAATATTATTTTAGAAAGTAGCTTGAGGTCAACGATTGATTTAATTCCCATGATACATCGAATCGAAGATCAGTTTATTTACTGGGATCAAAATATGCCTCGTACTTTAAGAAATTTAGTACCGAGTAAAGATGAAGGATTTAATAAGGCAAGACATGAAGCTTTAGATATGCGAAAAAAATATCATGATGAGCTTCCATACTATTGTTCGCAAATTAAGAATCGAAACTTTCTAATGAGTGATGCAACATTTCATGCAAATTTTGAAGACCATTCCAAAAATAATGCATATTCGTATTATGATACAAATAAGAATCAAATGACGATTGAAATTGAGAACAGTCGAAACAATGTTTCAGAAACGTCAAATGAAATATATAGCCTTTTTTCCGTGATAAGAGACATGAACCATTTTTTGCTTACAACAAAATATTTTTTTAACAAATTAGCAGGAAAATATAAAAATTATAAAAATGAAGAGAGCAAAGAAGAAGATCAAATCAATGATGAGGAAGCTCTACATTCTATATATAAAGTATTTCGGTTGACGGATGCAGATATATCATATTTTAATAATGAAATTCATATTCGACCTCAAATAATCATAAATAAAGATCAGAAGCGTTTCAAAAAGACAAATGGTTATTATAATCGTGGTATTCGTTCCTTTGAATTTACGAATCAAAAAAAGGATAGTTTAAATACATCTTTCAACTATATTTATCTATCTCAAAGTGCAGAACGCATTCTTGTTTTGCTAGCGAAAAAAGCGATTGTGATTGGTTTGAGTGCTACATGTAATATTGATTCAGTTTTATCGAATTATTCATTAAGATACTTAAAAGAAAATTTGGAAGATAGCTTTCATCTAATTGGGGATGAAGATCATAAAAGAATCAAGGATACATATTCAATGTTGAATAAAAAATATGAGTCAAAAGATATTCAAGTTCACATTGAAGAAGTAATGGATTCTTTGAATTTGGATATGAAGGGTATGATTTGTACTGTGTTTGAAGATTTCAAAGTTCAAAGGATAGTAGAACGAATCTTTTCATGTAATGGGATCAATGATTTGTATTCTATAAAAAGATATTTAATTATGGCACAAGTCTATCAGTATTTTATCCTACATGAAGATATTCGATCTTTCTTATGTTTAAATAATGCATTGCCAAAAGAGAATGGTGAGTTTGATTTGTGTATTCTTAAAAAATTGTTAGATGTGGTAAATGAAGAAAATAGTTTTGATAAGAATAATGTACATGTTGAAGTATTAAAAAGTGGCATATCCTTTGATGCTGATAAGAAGGATATATTAGAACGTTTATCTAATGGAGAAAAGGTATTTGTGATTTCAGCTTATGCAACAATTGGAGCCGGACAAAATATGGCTTATAAGCTACCTGAACATTCAGATACAATCAACTTAACGGACTTTTCTAATGAGGAAGATGGAAGAAACTACAAGAAGGATTTTGATGGAATTTATTTAGGAGACATTACCAATGTGGTGATGAACTTGTTAGATATGGATTCTGAATTTGATGAATCCGACTTACTTCATTGTTTGATTGAGCTAGAGAATCTTTATGAAAATAATGAGATTACACACCATATATTAAATAAAGGTATTCAATATGCTTATGAAAAGCTTAAAAATCCCAAGATAAAGATATTCCTAAATGGAATTCAAGGTTGTAGAAGCGTACGCTTATTCAAGACGAAACAAATTATTCAAGCGATTGGTCGTTTATCAAGATCCTTCAATAAGAGTAAAACAATTCATATTTTAGTTACAAAGGATATTGTTCATAGCTTTGATACAACTGTATTAGAAAATGAAATTCTATCACCTGAAACGATGCAGCTCGCAAAATATGCCAAAGAAAGACAACAAAGTATTCCTGTATATGATTATGTAGAGAATAAGGCTTGTAAAATTTCGAGTGAAGGTAAATTTTATATTTATGAATTGTTGTCAGAAGATTGGAATGAGGAAAAAATAAGACTCTATAAAGAACTAGGTGAAACCTGTTTGAAATATCCTACATCTTCGGATTTAGATAATGAAATTGTTAAAGAATATTATATTCATTCACATGGTCCTTTCAATAAATATTATTTTGTGGATGTAAAAGATTTTGAATATACAGACATCTTCTTTAATGAAACAAAGGATGATGCAAAATTACGCATCCAAAATAGTAAAAAGAATAAGGAATGGTTGATGGATTATTTACATGAGGTAAGTGAAGATAATTGTCGTTTGGCAAATATGTTAAACTATCCAGGCTTAAAAGATGAGTTTGAAAAACATGGATATGCGACTTGTTTTGAAAAAAACGATTACATGCTTTCTCCCGTTTTATATCAGAATATCTACAAGGGAAGACTGGGTGAGTTTGTAGGAAAGTACATTGTAAAAAAGGAATTGGGTATTGATTTAAAAGAGTTGGATACAGATGAATTTGAACGCTTTGATTTTAAATATGGAAATGTTTATATTGATTTTAAACATTGGCGATATTCATCGTATAGCTGGAAGACAATGTCAACAAAGATTCTTAATAAATTAGATGAAGTCAATGGAAAGAGAGTACTAGTCATCAACATATTTGATGAAAAGGATACGGATCAAATCATGGAATCTGAAAGAATAATTGAAATTCCATCTTTATTGGAAAAGGATGGTTTTCATGTAAATCAAGATGCAATTAATACAATTAGAAAGTGTTTAAAGGATGGAAAAAATGATTAAGACAAATAGAGTTAAATTAAATATTTATTATGATCATATAATGCAAGATTTTGATATTTATAAAGTCGGACAAAATTTAAATGGTATGGATAAAGAACAAAGAAAGGTTGTTACACATGGTGTAGAAACACTTGCGGATAGTTTATCGCCTGCATTGGCTGTTTTATACCGATATGGTGGATACTTGTATACCATTTTCAATAAGGATAGTGTGAGTTTACAAGAAATGCAATCGCATATCGATGTGCAGGGTGTATTTGTTGAAAAGATAAAAGATATTTCTAGTATGTATCCTAATGAATTGTGTCAGTTATTCTTTAATATGCTTCCAAATATGGAATGTTTTAAAAAATATAATAATGTGTCAGGAAGACTATATTATTTTAATAGTCATTCATTTACTAAGGATATGGTAACCGCATATAATATTTCTATTGACCCATTTATAAAGGAAAATAATCAAGAGTATGTTTTAAGATTAAGTGTTGAATCTTTTTGTCGATTATCTAAAGTTTTAGAATATAATCAAAAGAAAGAAAATGATATTCGTAAGTTACCTAAATATTATATTGATGAAGAAAATTATATATTTCGTAGAACCTTGACTCCAATGGACGATGATGATTGTTTTGTGAATAGAAATCCGGGTTCTAAAAAGAATAAGTATATTGCGAAGGATTTGGATATAAGAAATTTGCAGGCTTTCGAAGATTCAAAGAAGGGGATTTTTTATAGTTTTTTTAAGGATGTTGAAGATCATTTAAAAGACTATATTGAATTGATTCCAGTTGATTTAGAGAATGGGAAATCATTAAATTCGTATTCAAAAAATGTATCGAAAGATTATAAAACCAAAGTTTTTAATGATCTAGGAATTAATGTGATGGATTGTGTGAATGATACGCTGTCTAAGAAAATGGTTGAATTGATGGCTTTAAAATTAAGGGACAAAGGTATTGAAAATATTGGATTTGATAAAGATAAACAATTCAATATTGTCTTGATTCACAATGCAGAATATTACCAAAAAAATAATATGCGAGATCAACATATAAATGATTTTTGTACGCAGCATTTTACATATGAAACTTGCATTGGAAAGAATAATAAGATAGATATAAATGATAATGTGGTAGATAAAATTTTAACCGAACTAGCAATTAAAAGAGATATCGCAAATCAAAGTTTATCTACATATCATTGGCATTGGGATGAACCGGTTGAATATGTAATACCGGATAAAGATTATAATGTACAAAAGAAGCGAAATGAAGATGTTTATTTAGTTTTAAATGTATCTAGTAATGGAACAATGAAGTTTCATAAGGTAAAAGATCAAGAATTGGAAGAATATAAAAAATATGATTGTATTTTTAAAGAAGATTTCGATAAAAAGTATTATAAAATTGTTCGTCCTGAAATGTTGATTCTAACTAGGAAATGTAAAATGATGATTATAGATACTGCGATGATGGTGATGCCTGATTCATATGAGTTACATAATCGCTTAGAGAAATATGGAAAGGATGAGCTCATCTCAAAGGATGAGTTGATGGACTACTTACAATCTTTTGGTGAAAGAAATACAAACTTTAAGAATCAAATAGAACATATTATAGAAAAATTAGATAAAGAAAGCTATCAATGCCAAGAGATTGTAAGAAGACCTACTAAGACAGTTGATTCACCACTAATTTCTTTAGCTACATCTTTTGGAAAAGAATTTGTGAAATATTGTAGAGATAATGAAGGAATTGTATTGAATCCTTGTTTAAAGAGTGATGTTGTAAAGAAATTACAAAATATCAATATTATTAAAGATGGCGATGGACTCTATTATTATGTTGGTAAAAAGAAAAGTGTGAAGTTTGATTTAAATGCGGCTTGTCATATTCGTAAAATGATTCTATTGGATGGGGATTTTGATGAAGCCTTTAACAATTTTATTTTAGAACAACTAAGAGTCGATTTTGTTCGAAATGAAGAGTATACTGTGTTGCCATTTATAAGAAAATATATAAATGAATTTAATAAATTAAAAAGGTATTAAATCTATAAGGTCGATATTCGTATTGAATATTGATCTTTTTTTATGTGTACTCATAAAATGGGAAACTAGTCTCATGCTTCTGAATGTCTTGAAGATTCGATTTAGAATGAAGGCGTAATCAAGGAGGCGAGAAATTTGATGTGAAGGATGCTTCTTAAAATTAATGGGGAATTAGTCTCATAAAAATTTTTTGATTCATATATCGCGATATGATTTAGCCGTGAAAACGACGTGGAGGAAAGAAAGGATGAGGTTATGGAGTATTAAAGTATTGATGACTTTGAAAATTGCCACTCTATTCAAAAAAGATATTCTGTGTCATCTAGTCGTATTGATGACTTCTGTGTTAATTAAATGAATTTATTTTATACGAAAAGGAGGAAATTATTATGAGTATAAATAAATGTAGAATTGCAGGTATTGTAGCTGAAGAACCCAAAATTTGTAAGGATGAATTTTACAAAGAAGGTTTAGAAATTGTTTTGGATATTGATCGATATGATATCCATAAATTTGAACGAATTAAATGTGTGATTGTTGATAAAGAATTAATCGCAAAAGCACAAGATTCCATTGGTGTTGGTGATTATTTAATGGCAACAGGACGACTTGCTTGTTTTGAATACGTAAGAATGCAAGCTATGAAGTGTCCTCATTGTGGTGAAGAGAGTATGCGTCGTCGACGTGCAAAACGCACAGATATTATCCTAGATGATTTTGAGGTTTCACCTGGATCCTTATCTCCAGATTCAGTAGGAATAAATTCCGTTTCTATAAGTGGAGTTATTCCAAATCCCATTAAGTCAAATTTAAATCATACATGGTTCTCAGTAGCTAATAATCGTCCTAAATTAGCACAAGAGATTTTAAAAGATTTGATTATAGAAAAGGTTAAATCAGGAACTGGACGTTTGAATCTAATTTATGTGCATGGATTTCATAGAATTGCTGAAATAATGAATGATTCTATACATGTAAAAGATCGAATTATTGTATCTGGATATATAAGTGAACATCTTGAACGTTATGAGATTCCATTTCGTTGTAAACATTGTGGTGAATATTCAGATCAGTATTTTGAATATCCAATTTATGTAGTTATCGCAAAAAGTGTAACACAAGATGTGGGTTATATCCCAAGTTCAAATGAAAATTTGGTAAATCAATTGAATGAAGTTAGGAAAGTCGAGGTAAAATAATATGAAAAAAACTAACGAAAAAGTATTTATGAGTGTAATTGCAGGAATGACTGCTTTACAAGGTGTAAGTTCAACTATGATGAACATTAGTGCAACAACAAATCATGTTGCGCAGGTTAAACAAGCAATGACTAAATCAGATGAATTTGAATCTAAACTTCATGATGCGAAGAATATTATGGATGAAAAGAAGATTGATTTCGATTCAGCAAAGGGAGCTTCCAGTGTAGCTTCTAAACAGGTTGAAATCGTACAGGCTGCTTATGATGCTCGTGATGCAGCTGCAAAGCAAAATTATCAAGCAACTTATGATGCAATTATGAATGAACTACAACCTATTCTTAATAAAATTGAATCGTTAGAAACACAAATCAACGATTCTAAAAAAGAATTGGAAGAACAAACAACGTTGAACGAACAGGCTTCTGTAGACTTAGAACAAGCTCAAAAAGATTTGGATGCTAAGAAGACTGAGTTAGCAGAACTTCAAAATAAGCTTGCTGATTTAAAAGATGTTGCTGATTTGACAACAGCATTAGAAACCGCAAAATCCGAACAAGCAACAGCAAATTCAGTCTTGGCTTCTGCTCAGGAAAAAGCAGATACTGCTGATACAGAATTGACGAATGCGATTGCGGATGCAGAAGCGAAAAAAGCAACTGCTGAAGAAGCTTCAATTGCATACAACAATGCGGTTGCCGATGTTACTGCAAAAACAAATATCGTTGCTGAAAAACAAGCTATCGTTGATCAGTTTGAAGATGAGAACGGTATTGAAAACGCAAGAGCGGAATTAGAAACTGCTCAAGCTGACTTAGCGGTAGCTCAAAACAATGTAACGTCGTTACAAGAAGCAATGACACAAGCTCAAACAGCTTATTATACTGCTGTTAACGTTCAACAAACCGCACAAACAAATTATGAATTAGCTGTTGGAGAATTAGAAACAGCAAAAACAAACTTGGCAAATGCACAGGAGTCGTTAAACAAAGCTCAAACTGACTACGATACAAATCAAAAAGAAATTGAAGCTAAGAACAATGAAATCTCAGCTTTAAATGCACAAATTGCAAATGCTCAAAGTGAAGTTGACAAAGCTCAGGCAGATTACGACAAAGCCTTGAACGACTATAACAGCACTTCTAGTCCTTTAGAAAAGGCAAAGAAAAACCTTGCTGACTTTGAATCCAAGTACGCTACAGAGTTGAGTCGCTTAACGACTGGAAGCAAGGGATATTTTGAATCGCTTGGCTGCTATGATATTCTAAAAGAAATTTTCAATGTGAACAATGATTCTTCAAGTCGAGGTGAACTTGCTTCTTACACACATATGGGGCAGGCTGGAGATGCAACAAGCTTAGAAAATATGCAGGCTAGTATTGCTTACTTAAAAGAATACGACAAGCTTCGCAAACAGAATGGCTTGTCTACACCAAAAGTAAGCATGGTTGCTATGGCTATTGCTCAGGTTAATGCAAACTATGCACTGGTAGAAGGCAATCACTCCGGCGTGTACGGATATTCTGAAAACCTTGCATGGGGATATGGGGAAGCTGGAACAGGTGCAAGTCCATTTAGAGGCTGGTACGACTACGAAAAGAAACAGTATGAGGCTGGAAATCACAAATTCTCTGAAGTAGGGCACTATTTGAACATCGTGAATCCAGATGATGAAACAACTGGCTTTGCATTGCAAAAGGTAAATGGTGTATACGCTCAGGAATTTGGATATTTCGAAGAGAAAGATGTTGTAATGTCTGTCGATGAATTTGAAACATCTTTCAATAACTATTACGATAATTTGAAATCTGTTGATGCTCAGCATAAAGCATTGAAAGACGCTGTAAACAATGCAAGTGGAACTACCACAAAAGATGATACAGCGTTGAAAAATGCAGAAGCATTGTTAAAATCTAAAAAGGATGTTTTAACTGGATTGCAAAATAAACTTACTCAGGTAAACAATGCAAAAGCAACTTTAGAAGCAAATGCAACAGTAATGAATAATACTGTTACAGAAGCTAAGAATGCTGTTCAAAATGCAGAAAACACAGTCAATCAGAAAAAGGCAGATGTGACAAATGCTGAGCAAAAGTTGTCTGAAGCAAAAACAAATGTAGAAGCTAGAGAAACTGCAAAGGCTGAAGCTGAAAAGAAACTTGCAGATGCAAAAGCCAATGTTAATAGTATTCAAGCTCGAATTGACACATTAAATGACAATATCGCAAACTGGGATACAAATAAAGCAAAGGCTCGCAAAGAATTGCAGGCTGCTCAAGAAAACTTGAAAACAGCTAATAACGTAAAAACTGAAGCTAAAAAAGCTTTTGAAAAAGCAAATGAAGATGTTGCAAAAGCTGAAGCTGTTCGTGATGAAGCACAAGTTAAAGCAGATCAAGCTTGTGAAGAACTTGAAAAAGCCACTGTTGATTTCAAAACTAAATCTGAAACAGTTGTTCAAGCACAAAAGGCAGTAGATGACTACAATACAAATGCAGAAGCTGTAAAAAAAGCTCAAGCTGAAATGAAGATTATCGGTAATCAAATTGATGAATTAAAAGTTTGTAAAGAATCTACAAATGAAAAGATCGACTCTTTAAAAGCACAAATTGAAGTATTAAACAAATCTTTAACTGAGAAAAAATCAGATGCATTACCATTTGAACAGTTTAAAACTGTATTGAATGATGTAATGAATCAAGGCTCTAGTGTTGATTTAAGCTTTGTAGAAGAAGAAAAGCTTCATACATTATTAGCTCAATTGGCAAATACAGTTGATGAGCGTAATGTTGTACAAAAATCTTTAGAAGAAGCTAAAAACAACTATATTGAAAAATACAACTTGTATTTAGATGCAAAAGAAGCGTTCTTGAAAGCTGAATCGGATTACAATGAAGTGCTTAGTCAATTGAATGCATTCTTATTCGAGCAGAATAAAGAAACTATTCCTGCTAAAAAAGAAGAAGCTAAAACGGATTCTGTGAATACAGGTGTATCTACAAATGTTGAAGCTTCTGTCACAACTGCAGGACTTGCGTTAGCGGGTATTGTTCTTACTGAAACAAAACGTCGTAAGAAGTAATTTAAATCAAAAAGATGTATCTTTATGCCATGTAAAGTTATAAAAGCTTTATATGGCATTTTTGAATGTTTTAATAAAATGATGGCGAATTGAATATATAATTACTATTTAAGATACAATACAATGAAACTGTAAAAAGCGTATAAAGCTTTGAAGCGAGATTGTAAATGATGCAAGATTATAAAACGGAGATGATTAAGGAAGTAGTAATTCGATGGTTGTTTTGTTTTGGAATATCAATTATTTTTTTAATTGGCAGTTAGCCCACATATAGAAATGGGATTTGCGTTAGGATTTACTTCATTTTTGTATTTTATAACAGAATTTAAATTTTATGCAATTTAAGTCCATTTTTGTTGATATGCGTTCCAATTGGATTGGCACAAGAGAATTGTGGTTTATCTAGAAACTTACTACTATATTTCTTTGGAATTATGCCCACATTAGAAATTTAATCAGTTTCTGATTGAATCTTTTCTTGTGCAATAAAAATATAGTGACATTAAAAAAGGTATCATGTTATGTGAATTAAAGATGTGTTAGTAGGATTCATAACTCATTATTCAAGAGTGTACAACATTGGATATGGTAAAACAAAGAGTATATAGGAGACAAAATTTATGCTGACTAGAATGGAATTTAAATTCAGTGAAGAAAAATGTAAAAAGTACGGAGTCACGTTGAATGCGTGCTATAAAACTATTGAGAAGCTAATGGCAGAATATGATATTCATCAATATGGATTAGGTGTATATGTAGCATCTTTAAAAAAAGCGTTTACACCTTTTAGTTTGCTTGCCTGTGACCTTCCTGAATGTGAATGGTTTGTTAATACAATTGAATCTTGGTATTGGTTCGATAGTAATGAATATAGAAACTATGATGATCCAGATTATGATTGCCTAATTCAATTGGAACTGAAAAAATGATAGAAATAGACGAAGTAAAGTCGTTAATTGAAGGAGAATCAAAATGATTATCAAAAATACAGAGGCAGGAAGAAAAGTACAACAGGTAGCAGCAACGATGGCTATATCAGATATGTATTTAAGTAAAGAATTTATTGAAAAGCTTTTAAAAGTAAGCAATGGAGAAATGACAACTGATGATTTAATTAAGGAATTAAATGATAAGTATGCAAAGTAAAAAACAATAAAAAAGAAAGGAACAAAAAATATGAAATGTCGATTAATGAATAAGCATACACAGGTTGCTTTGATTGAATATAACGAAGACGTACAAGCAATTACAAATATTTATGAAATATCAAATATAGATTATGCTCCATTATCTTTTTATAATGCGTATTACAATACGTCTATAAGTGATGTTAAAGCAATGAATCAATGGTTCCAAGGACGTGGTATCCCTTCATGGCGAAAAAATTTAAATCATTTACTAGAAAGATTAAATATTTCAAGTCCAGGCGATTTATTAAACAAACACTTTGCGTTATCCTTATCTGATCAATACTGGATTGTTGAAGAATGTAGCTGTATACAATGGGAAGATATAAATTTTTTTACTCATAATTTTAATTCTACGGTTTTTTTACAAGCATCCTTAGATGATTCTTCTCACTCATATACTGTAAAAAATGATTCATTAAAAACACCAAACAATACAACCGATGGTATGCTGCCAAAAGGGTGGATCGTTGAAAATAACAAGAGATTTCTTGTTAAGGGAACGTATACACGTTTCGAACAGGAACCATTTAATGAGTGGCTGGCTTCTCAAATAAGTAAGCGACTCGGATTTGATTACTGCAATTATAATGTTGACTGGTATATAGTAAAACCAGATAAAGTTATTGTTTCTAAATGCGAAAATTTCATTAATGAAAACGAAGAAATCATCAGTGCTTATGATGTGTTTCAAAGTGCAAAAAAAGAAAATACCATTAATGATTATGAACATTATGTACGTATATTAGAAAATCATGGAATACTAGATGCTAGAAAGAAAATAACTGAAATGTTTGTTGTTGATTATTTAATGCTGAATATAGATCGTCATTTAAAAAATTTTGGAATTATTCGCAATGTTGAAACATTAAAATGGGAACGAGTCACACCAATTTTTGACACAGGCCAAAGCATGTGCTGCGATGAGTATACTCAAAACATGGACTTCACTCATGGCCACGGAAAGTTCTTTACAAACACAAAAAAAGATTATAATGCAATTTTAAAATCTTTGGATTTGGATACTCTTCGTGCTATTCCTATTCAAAATTTAAAAGGATTACCTGAAGAATATTATGTATTTTTAAAGAGGTTCCAAATGAAAATGGAATATAAAAATAAAGAATGGTCTGATGAAAGACTGAAAAATTTAAAAGATGGATTAAGTACACGAATTGATCTGTTTGAAAAAGAAAGATAATAAATAATTTACATCAATAAAATATTCAATATTTTTTAAATCAACATATGATCAAATCAATACTGACTCTAGTTTCCAGTCATGATACTTGCAAAACAAAAAGGTTTGAGAATAAAATATTCCAGCTTTATATGTATGTTCTAAATGTAGAGAGTGAATATAGTGAAATAGAATAAAAATATAAGATATACAGGAGACAAAATTTATGTTAACAAGAATGGAATTTAAATTTAGTGAAGAAAAATGCAAAGAGTACGGAGTCACGTTGAATGCGTGTTATAAAACTATTGAGAAGCTAATGGCAGAAGATGGTATTCATCAGTATGGATTAGGTGTATATGTAGCACCTATAAAAAAAGCATTTACACCTTTTGGTTTGCTCCAGTGCAGATTACCTAGATGCGAATGGTTTGCAAAAACCATCGAATCTTGGTATTGGTTCGATAGTAATGAATATAGAAATTATGATGATCCAGAATATAACTGTTTAATGCAGTCACAGGTGAAAAAATGGATAAAATAGACGAAGCAAAAAGAAGAAAAGCTGTTAAAAAAGAAGGAGAACCAAAATGATTATCAAAAATACAGAGGCAGAAAGAAAAGTACAACAGGTAGCAGCAACGATGGCTATATCAGATATGTATTTAAGCAAAGAGTTCATTGAAAAGCTTTTAAAAGTAAGCAATGGAGAAATGACAACTGATGATTTAATTAAGGAGTTAAATGATAAGTATGCAAAATAAAAAATATTGCTATCCAAACTCCGATGTACTAATAAGGTCATTGGCAAAGAAGAATGATAAAGATACTTACTAAGGAGAACATTTATGCTAACAGGAATGGAATTTGAATTCAGTGAAGAAAAATGTAAAAAATATGGAATTACTTTAAATGCTTGCTATAAAACTATTGAGAAACTAATGGCAGAAGATGGTATCCATCAATATGGATTAGGAGTATATGTAGCACCTATAAAAAAAGCGTTTACTCCTTTTGGGGCGTTTATGTATGATTTGCCTCAATGTGAATGGTTTGTAAAAACCATCGAATCATGGTATTGGTTCGATAGCAATGAATATAGAAACTATAATGATCCACAATACAACTGTTTAATGCAGTCAATGGTGAAAAAATGGATGAAATAAATGAAGCAATGAGAAGAAAAGCTGTTAAAAATGAAGGAACTTATTATGGTAAAGGTATTTGTTGATAAAGTCGATGGAGATATTGTTTTTACACATTATTTGGAAGAAAATGACAAGAACAGGAAATATACACTAGTATTTAATGTCCGAACAGGAGAAATTCTTGAGCATTCAAAAGGATTGGAAGTTTGTACATTCTTTTCTAGACATGCAAAATAAGTCATATATTTTACGTGGAAAGAAACAGGAAAAATTCCAAAAGTGTTAGAATCTGAATGAATGAAAAAAAGGTGGCAAATGCTATGTTAACAAGAATGGAATTTAACAAAGAAAATAAAATATAATGAATCTAAGGAGGTATAAATATGATTCAAGACATTAATATACTTTACCATGGAACTGGTGCAACATTTGAAAATCCTGATTTAGATAACAGTCGGGAGGATGTTGATTTTGGAGTTGGCTTCTATACAACTCAAAATAAAGAAATGGCAAAAAAATGGGCATCATCCAAAAGAAAATCTACAATTAATACATATTCATTTAATAGAATTGGTGATTTAAAAATCTATACATTTAAGCTTGATGAAGAATGGCTTGATTTTGTTACAAACAACAGATTAGGGATTGATAGTCAAAAAAAATATGATAAATATGATATTCTAATCGGTCCAACAGCAGAGAACAAGGTATGTGATACAGTTAATGAATATATAAAAGGTACATATACAAAAAAAGAAGCTATACAATATATTAATGTAGCTGGTTTTGATCAACAAATTGTTTTTAAAACAGAAAAAGCAATTCAATCCTTAAAATTTATAAAAAGAGAACTATTAGAGCCTGATGAAAAAGCTTTCATCAAACTGCAAGTAAATAAAGACAGAAAAAGTGCATTAGATAAACTAGATCGTCTCAAAAAAAGAAATTCGAAGAAAAGCTATAAAAATGAAGGAGAATCAAAATGATTATCAAAAACACAGAAGCAGGAAGAATTGTACAACGGGTAGCAGCAACGATGGCTATAGAAGATATGTATGTGAGTAAAGAATTTATTGAAAAGCTTTTAAAAGTGAGTAATGGAGAAATGACATCTGAAGAGCTTCGAAAAGAGGTCCTAAAAGAATATGCACAAGAATAAATTAAAAAATTATAAAGAAACCAAAACATACATATGATGAAGAAGAAAGATGAAGGAAATTAGTATGGTAAAAATTATTGTCGATAAAATAGATGGTCATATTGTTTATTTAAGATACTTTGAAGAAATGGACGAAAATAGAATGGAAACTCTTGTATTCGATTTAGATTCGTACAAAACAATAGAACATTCTAAAGGGATTGATGTATCTACATTCTATTCTAGACATGCAAAACAGAAAGTTTACACTACATGGGAAGAAACAGGCGAAGTCCCTAAAGTTCTTGTAGCTGCTTGGATGTGAAAAAGAGGTTGCAAATGCTATGTTAACAAGAATGGAATTTAAATTTAGTGAAGAAAAATGTAAAAAGTACGGAGTCACGTTGAATGCGTGCTATAAAACCATTGAGAAGCTGATGGCAGAATATGATATCCATCAATATGGATTAGGAGTATATGTAGCACCTTTAAAAAAAAGTGTTTACTCCTTTTAGTTTCCTTGCTAGTGATTTACCTGAGTCTGACTGGTTTGTCAATACAATCGAGTCTTGGTACTGGTTTGACAGTAACGAAGAAAGGGATTATGACAATCCAGATTATGATTGTCTTCTTGTTAAAGGAATAAAAAAATGAGTTCAACAATAAATAATCACGAAAAAAAGGAAGGTTTTAGTTCAATGTCATTAAGTTAAGTGAAATTTAAAAGTCTTGCCTATAAATAAAATGCTTTATATGACATTTTTTTACGTTTAAATTAAGTGATGGCGAATTGACTATATAAATGGATCGTATGATGCAATACAATAAAACTGTAAAAAGCGTACAGAGCTTAGAAGGAGATTGTATATGACAGATGATAAAATGGGAATGATTTTGGAAGTGGTAATTTGTTGGTTAATTTGTTTTGGGATTTCAATTGTTGTTGAAATGGCGGTAGGTGTAAAATTTGATATGGGATTTGCTCTTGGATGTACCTCGTTTCTATATTTCACAATAAAATTTAAGAGTCTTTCAATTTTTGGCGTATTTGCAATTGTATGTATTCCAATCGGCTTAGCACTTGAAAATAGTGGCTTATCTACAAATTTATTACTGTATTTCTTTGGAATTCTTCCAGTTTTAGAAATTGGATGTTGCTTATTATTTGGCTAAAGCTAAAGAGATTTGATCAGTTTCTGATTGAATCTTTTTTTATTTTTTTTTGAATGATGGCGAATTGCATGATGAATAAAACAAGATTTTGGAAGATGATATACATGACAAGAACGAGAGATGAAGGGTTTTTATCCATCAAGAAAGTAGAGGAAGATAAAATGAATAAAATGACAATTCGTAAAAAGGCAATGTTACTTGTAGCGGCTGGTATGGCAATGCAATCTATGGGACTTACGGCATATGCAAAAGAAATCACTGAACCAACAGATTTCACGTGTACTGTAAAACAAACACAAAGTAAAGAAGATGTATTGGCAGATGCTATTTTACAAGCACAGGATGCAGTGAAATCTAAAAAGGCATTACTACTAGAAGCTAAGGCTGAATTGGATAAAGTTCAACCAAAATATGATGTAACAAAACAAGCATATGAACAAGCTTCTTATACATCCAATCAAATTGAGTCTAGTGCAAATGATGCTGTATTAGATGCGATGAAATCAAATCTACAAGATATTAAAAACAAGAAAGAAGATTTAAATCAGGTAGCTACGGAAAAGGCAAATGCTGAAAAAGCTAGAAAAGAAGCAGAAGATACTTACAACAAGGCGGTTTCTGAATTAGAAAAAGCACAGAAGACTTATGATGAAGCGGTGCAAAACTTGGATGATGTTTCTTTTAAAGAAAACGTAGAAAAGGCAAAACAAGCTATTGATGAAGCAAAAAATGCTGTAATGCAAGCACAAACAGAATTGAATGATGCTAAGACTCAACAAGAAGAATTAAGTGCTAAGGTTTTAGAATGTGAAGCAGCATTGAGTGATGCTCAAAATAAATTACAAGAAGCATTAGATGCGAAAGTAGATGCAGAAAATACATTAACTTCTTTACAACAACAATTGTCTGAAGCAAATGGAAAAGATAATTCTGAACAGATTCAAGGTATTCAAAATGAAATTCAAAATTTAGAATTGGAACTAAATAACTATAACTCTAAGATTGAATCTATCAATAGTGAAGTAGCTACACTTCATTCTTCATTATCAAAGACACAATCGGATTTAGATGTTGCCAAATCAAGGGTTGAAGAAGCAAAATCAAATTATGATACAAAAGTAGAAGAACAAAATAAAGCGCAAGCAGAAATGGATGCGATGGAAGAACAGGCAACATTAAAGGATGGTGAAATCGCAAAAATTCAAGAAGCAGTCGAATTGGCTAGAACGAAATTTGAAGAGGCCAAAGCAAAGTTTGATGCAGAATCAAGTCAATTGAATGATAAAAAAGCAGCGGTAGAAGCAGCACAAAAGAAACTAGAATCTTTAAATGATGCATATCAAGATGCTTTGAATCAATGGAATCAAGGATCTTATGGATATTTTAAATCTATTCATGCAGAATATCCTTTATATATGATGGAAGATGAAAATCTTATAAATAAGGATAATTTGTATGAATGTAAACTAGGTGCAGACACAGATCCAACAAATTTAGATAACATGATTGCAACGATTGATTATATTAAGCAGTGTAATGCACTTCGTAAACAAAATGGTTTGAATGAATTAAAGGTGGATTTAAGCTTAGTGGTCATTGCTCAAATTGATGCATCTGGAAATATTGCTCAATTAGAACACAATTCGAAATGGACTCATTTAGGTTTATATAATTGTGGTGAAAATATCGCATATGGACCAAAATATTATAATCCATTTAAAGGATGGTATGATTCTGAATATAAGTTGTATCAAGATGCCATTGCTTCAGGTAAGTATCCAAATCTAGAAAACATGACAAGCATGGAAGTATATAGTACATGGCCTGATTTATGGGAAAAGATTGGGCATTACTACAATATTTTGGATGAAAGATATAACTATACAGGTTTTGCATTAGGACAAACAGTAAAAGTGAATCCTGGTTGTAATGATTACTCTCAAACATTTGGATTTACAGGATCTGATTATACTATGACAGTGGATGAATATGAAAAGTCATTAACATCCTATGTGAATGGGCTTAAAGATGTATTCAAACAACACGAACAGGCTTTAGAAGAATATACAAAGGCAAATGAAGAGTTGTTGAAAGCACAAAAGGAGATGGCTACATATAAAACGGTCGAAGAATCTCAGCAAACATATTTAAAAGCTCTTGATGATTTAAGTAAAGGACAAGCAGAATTTAATACGTTTATGAATGGATATTTGGCGCAACAAAAGAACTTGGAACAGGCAAAAGCAAATGTTCAAACTGCACTAGATGCGATTGACTTGGCAAAATCAAAACAAGAGGATATTGAAAATCAGATCAAGGATTTAGATGGTTCTATTTCAAATAAAATGGATGAGTTAAGTGCAACTAAAGAATTAGCGAAACAAGTACAAAAATCAATTTTGGATAAAGAAGCAGAGATTCAAAAATTAAATCAATCAAAACTAGATGTAGACAATATCAAGAAACAAATTTCTAAACAAGAATCTATTGTCAAAGATAAAACAGATGCAGGGCAATTGGCATTCAATGAAGTTGATAAAAGACAATCAGAACTAGAAAGTGCAGAGAAGGATTTAAATAATCAATTGGTTGTTGTTGATGAAAAGAAAGGAGTTTTAAAAGATAAAGAAATAGAATTCAATAAAAGGGAAGAGGATTATCAAAGCTTATTAAAATTAAATCAAAATGTGAATGATGCATCCGTGAATTTAGAAAATGCTAAGAATGCTGTAGTAAAGGCTGAAACAAGTAAAAAAGACTTAGCAACTAAAGTTAAAAAATTAGAAAAAGCTTTAGATCAATTGACAGTGGAATATACTCAGTTAAATTCAGAAAAGGATAAAGTGGATGCTTTGGTAGCTTGTTACAACAATTTAAAGGAGAAGAAATTGGATACAGAAGTTTTAACTATTGAGGGTTATGAATCTATTTGTACATTATTAAAACAGTATAAAGACGCATTATTAGATTTGAATGAAAAAGAACAGGCTTATCAAGAAGTAAAAGATAAATTTGATGTTTTGAATACTGCATATCAAAATGCGAAAGCACATTATGATCAAGCAATCATTCAAGAAACAAATGCGAAAAAGGATTTGAAAAATCACTTAGAAGAAAGTAAGGAAGAAGTTGAGAAAAAACAAAATGATACAAAACAATCAAGTTCAGTAAATACAGGTGTAGAAACGGCTATTGCAGGCTTAAGTATGACAACAGTATTAGGTGCTGCTGGTGCTGTGGTTGCGACTTGTAAATTGTCTAGAAAAGAAAAACATGCAAAAAAATGAGAAAGCTAACTATGACAAATAAGTATAAAGAGGATGTAGATGAAAATGGGTATCCATTAGATAAAGGATATTTAGAAGTTGGACTTCCAAGTATGCTTCAGGAGTCGATTGATAAAATAAAAGTCACAAATCAATTGATAAAAGAAGGTAAAGAATGTTTAGACTGGGATTGCGACTGGTGCTTGTTAAATAGTAATATTAATATCTTTGAAGTAGAAGGTGTTATATCCAGTGAACAAGCATGGTATCTTCGAGAAAAATATTTAGGAATGAGAAAGGAAGATAATATAGGTTGATAAACAAAAAAATAGGATTTCTCGAATATGAGGAATCCTATTTAACCGAGTGATTATCACTAATTTTTTCTTTTAATTCAGTAACCAGGGCAATAACCTTTTTTTCTCTTGCTTTATTCTTTGTTATAAAATATGGATCAATATCTGGATTTTGTTGTGCCTCATGAATTTTATTTTCTAGCTCTTTAATATTTTTTTGCGGCATATATTGAATCATACTACGTTGATTCTTACTACATTGAATCTTACTAAGTTTGGATGTGGCAAATTCTTCTGGAAAAGCATATTTAAATTCAGGATCTTCTCCAGCGTTCTTTGCTAAACACCAATCTGATAGTTTTAGAAAGAAAATATGTATAACTATTTTAGTGATTTTAAATAAGTTCGTAATATCATCGTCATTTAAATCTTGCATAGACTTAGATCGAATGGTTTTAAAATTTAAAACTTTATCTTTATCTTCCGAAAACTCAACTAAAGAGTCATAAATGTTAATGATTTCTGTTTTATTACTAACTTTGTTTGTTCGAGTGTATTTTTTATATTCTTCAAATAAATCTGTATATGCATCAGGAGTAAAGTTATTTTCAGGACTATTATTGTAATAGCGAATGTCTTTAAATTTTGGATCTTTTACGATCTTTTGAAAATTCATACTTTCTATAATGGCATAAGAATAATTAAAAAAGCTATTCAACATCCACAGTAAATCTTTAGTATCTGATTTAGACAATTTTTCAAAGCTTTTCGGCTTTTCAGAGTCAAAATATTTATTTTTTTCTAGAATATTATATACTCTTCGAGTATAAGGCGGACCACCTTTTAATGTAACTTTCTGTAAATATTGATTAAAGTCATTTGTAGTTTTTTGATATTCAGATTTATGATCCGTTATTGCTTCACGCTCTTCTTTACAGGTTTTACCAGATTGCAAAGTTAGTGTTGAATCACAAAATTTGCGGTTAGGTGAAGTTTTTAAAAATATCGAACCACAACGAGCACATCTGGCAAGAGGGTGCTTAGAAAACATTAAATAAGCTTTGATTGCAGGCATAAATAAATCAATAATATCAGGCTTGCTTAATTTATAATATAATAGTGGCGCAGTATGCGAGAAATACTCATTAATAAATTTGGATAATTCGTATTCTGATTCCGTTAAATTAGAATCATCATTAAGTGATTCATAATAATACTCTTCAGTATAACTTGAAAGTTCTATGTCTTGATAATATTTAATTACATTATTGATTATAGATAGTATATCAAATTCTTTAACATAAGTAGCGAAGCGTGTATCATTGAAAATCTCTTTAACTTTAATTAATAATGAGATAAATACTTTTTTAATGACTAAGTATTCTAATGGGATAAAATTATCACAATAATAGGATGTTTTGTCAATTTCCGTTATAAAATCATCAAATGTTTTATTTTTATCTAAATTAAGTTGATTTTGGTGATAACAGGAATTAAGTAAAAATTCGCATAAGTGTTGGATTGTATTGTCCCAAAACCATATTGAGGGATTATCCGATATTTTGATTTTATATTCTGAGTAAAAATCGTTAGAAAAGGTTTCATCAGAAAGATTATTGCTTATATTATCAAAATAATTAAACATAGTAGAGTTATCATGATATTTTACAACTTCAATATTTAATAAATTATAAGAATGTATAATTACGTAAATGTCTAATATGAAATAAATCAATCCGCATGTATCGAAGTAGTCAAAATCATCAGGGATAAATAAAATAGATTGATATTTGACCCTGAGTTTTTTTAAATACCCTAATAATGTATAAAGAAATAAACTCTCATCACATTGATCAGATTGATCATAATAAAAATCATAAGAATCATAGAATTCAAGTATTTCGTTATCGAAGTATTCCCATCGAATGTCACTATATGGAATACCATAATCTTCGGCACATTCAGTTAATTCGTGTAAAGACTTTGTAAATAAATCATCAAATTCTTTTGATTGAAGCGGACTGTTATATTCAGAAGAACTTATAAAATGGATTAAAGTATTTAAAGCTTGAATCATAAACATTTTAAAAATGAATAGTGGGGATGTTTTTATGTTAAAAAATTCATTGTAAAAAGTTTGAATTGCATAATTCTTTGAATACAGATTGATTGAAGAATCTTCATTTTTTAATGGTGGTTTCGCAATATATTTACCAGTGAAAGCTCCATTTTTCAATGTAGAAGTGTGTGTTAAAAAAGACGTGACTTTATCAAAAACTAATTCATATAATGGATATTCATAATGATTTTTCTTTAACTCATAGAAAAAGAGTATAAAATCGATGTCATTGTATAGATTTATAGAATGATGATTATAATCATAAATGTCACATATATTGAGAAGATACGTATATAATGTACCAACCTTTTCGGGCTTAGTATCATAAAAGAAACTTGAGTGGAAAGGAGAAATTGTAAAGTGCCATAGGGAATGATCATTATGAAATTTTGGGTTTACATAACTGGATAGTTTTTTAAAATCATTATCATCCATAAATAAGTAAGGTGCATCTATTTCATCCACATCTTTTTTTGTTACACGAATATATTCCATTGGTTCTTTTGGATTGGATTGATCAACTACATAATACATAACTTCACCGACTTTCTTTCTATAATTAATATACATTAGATACATAAAAAACGCAAAATAATGTTAAAAATCAAGTTTATTTAATAAAATTAACAAGATAATGCTTATTCTATCGCTATTCATGAGCGATTTTTTTATTATATAGATGTCTTGAAACGATACGTTTCTTGATAAAGTATGCGCGCTACTTTGTTTGATTTAAATAAGTTTAATGGAGAGGTTAGGAACTAAACATGTCAGCAATAGTAGCAAAAAAAGATATTACATTAAGAATGGTACAAAATAAGGTGTCTACAGCCTTCACAAAGGCATTTTTGGAATCGGATTATGTTAGCCAAATGGTTGATAGTTTATATGATGAAGTTGATGCATTGAAACTTGCATCGATTTCATTGAATTATGTATATAGACATTTGGAATATAAAAAATATAAAGATAGATATGAGCAAGTTCGTTTGATGACTAAGCCTGCTGAAAAAAATACGCCCATTATTTTGGCTATGAATGATTCAGTATTTGATTTTCGTGCACATACTTCTTTAAAGAGATGTGCCAAATATGATACAAAAGATCACAAACACGAGGGTTTAAATGTATATAAATGGATTCAAGATGGAATATTGGAAATGGCAGATGCAAAATTGTTGTATTCGAAGGCATCTTCTAAAGATGTGCTTAAATTAATTAAGGAAACAATTAGATTTTGGGATGTGTTATTTTATCGACTTGATCAAATTGTTAAATCAAATGAAATGAACTTGGGTGTAGTAGACATCCAAGAGGTACTAAAAAGAAATATTGGCGAACTTTATGGATCAGATGCTGAAAAAAATACTCTATACAGTAAAAGCTATTTAGTACGTCATTATGAATATACATGGCCAAATGATCCATATGATAAATATAAAGAGGTAAAAGATGTTCTTCTTGCTTTAGAAAATGAAGTTCGTTCAAGACGAAAAGAAGATAGAGAAGAGCGTTAAATAGGAGTTAAGCTTCCTTTAAAACAGGAAGCTTTATTGATGGCGAATCATATATGTATTCTTAGTTGAAAATTTAGTTAAATATAAGTGTAAAGAAAGGAACATAAAATATGAGAAATTTAACAATTACAGAAACAACGCCAAGAGGCACAAATACAAAAACAGTTTATTCATCCTTTGTGATGGATGACTTTTCCATTTTGATTGATCGTACAATAGATGCAGATTTAGCTAGTGAAGTGATTTTGAACTTAAGATATTTAAATACTATAGATAGTAAAAGAGAGATTACGATTTATATCAATTCACCAGGCGGTAGTGTTACAGATGGCATGGCTATCTATGATTATACAAGGCTTATTTCAAATCCCATCCGTACCATTGGAATTGGCTTATGTGCAAGTATGGCTGCTTTCTTGCTTTCAACATTAAGCAACAAAAGATATGTCACAAAAAATTGCGTATTACTATATCATCAACCATTGATTAATCATATTGGTGGACAAACAACGGATATTGATATTGTCGCAAAAAGAATGGTGATTATGAAAGAAAAGATAAATAAAATGATTGTTGAAAAGTCAAATAATTTCACATATGAACAAGCTTGCCAAATGTTTGATCGAGATTGTTGGATGAGTGCACAAGAAGCTTTAAATTATGGGTTAATTGATGGAATTATGGACGAAGAAAGGGAAAATAATTATGCGTATAAATAGAGTGTTCGCTGAATCACATGAAACGGGAGAATTAACATTGAAAGGCTTTAGTTATATAAAAGATACGCTTCCAGATGATTTTGAGGTCTGCTTGATTATTGAAAAGAATGGTCATCTAAGTGCTGGTTGTTGGGATACAGGATTAAGGAGTACTGATGATGGAAAAATACCTGGCTGCTTCAGACAAAGCCGAGGTGGCTTTATAGGATTAGATAATGTGTTGGCATTTTTACCTATTGAGAAAGCTGAGATAGATATAAAATCATGGGTGAATTCAAAATAACATCTAATATCTTTTATGATAGTTTTATTATGGTATTTGAAAAGAATACAGAATACTATTTAATAATGGATATAGAGTTGCTGAAACAATTGTAGCTAGAGGAATTGTTTTAAAACTTAATTTTTAATACAGGAAAAAAATAAATGAAAGAGGATTGAATTAGATGAAATATTATATTAGCGACTTGCATTTGTTTCATGAAAATGCAATTAAATATGATCATCGTCCATTTGATTCTATACAGGAAATGCATGAGGTAATCATGAAAAACTGGAATGATCGTGTGACAAATGGCGATATTGTATATATTTTAGGTGATATTAGTTTGCGTGGGAAAAATGAAGATTTGATTGCCTTTGTGGCATGCTTAAAAGGAAGAAAGGTCTTAGTTAAAGGTAATCATGATGATCTATCTGATTATAGATATCAGCAGTTATTTACTGAAATCTGCGATTATAAAGAAATTACAGATTCAGTTGTAAAAGAAAAGTATGGACTGATTTTATCTCATTATCCGATTTTTTCATGGAATAGTATGGGACGCGGAAAAATTTTTCTCTATGGGCATACACATGAAAGCGAAGAAGATAAGTTTTATCAAAGTTGTCTTAGACAGATGCAAGAAAATGATTGTAGACATGCATGTGACGGAAAAATACGGGCATGTAATGTTGGATGTATGTTTTCTTATATGAACTATACACCGCGTACTTTAGAAGAAATTCTTGTAGGAGTAGAAGTGAAAGAATAAGACAATAATGTACAAAAATATCAAATTATAACACGAGGATGGAAAACACAATCCAGTTTTAAAAAAAGCACGTATTAGGAAAGAATTTTAGAAACGGAGCGGAGGATTGACATGGCTACTTATGTTGTTTCGGATATTCTGGAGAATATGAACTGTTTATCAGATTGTTGGATGAGTGCTCAAGAAGCCTTAAATTATGGCTTGATTGATGGAATCATGCATAAAGAAAGTGAGATGTCAGATTATGAGTAAAAAAGTGAATGGAGAATATATTTTTAGTGAGGATTGTAAATTTTCATTAGAGGATAAAAAAACAGGGTTAAACAATAATTATTTATATATTGGAGCACCTGGAACAGGAAAGACGCGTTCTGAATTCTATAATATCCTTCATCAATTGGATCGCAATCATGTGATTGTGGATGTGAAGGGTTCTATGGCAAGTTTAATCCCTTTATTAGAACAAAACGATTATCACATTTATTATTTAAATCTAATGGACCTTCATCGTTCGATGTACTATAATCCATTAGCCTATATTCGAAAAAGATATTCCCAAACAGACCTTATGGCTCTTGCAAGAACTATATTTGGTCAAGATTATATGAGTAATGATCCTTTTTGGGAAGAATCGGCAATATCACTTTTGCATGCAGCCCTAACATATACGTATGAAAAGAATTATGATGAAGGCAATGGTTCTTTAAAGGAAGCCTTCGATATTATATATACATTACGATATGATTGTGATGGGGAAATTGATTATGAAGATTTGCGAAATAAATTAGATGAATTGATTTATGAAGGTTCAAATGTTTATTCTAGTGAACTCTTTAGAAGAGAAGCAATCTGTCCTTCAAAGACTTTGGCATGCATTTTAAAAACATTGCGATCAAATACATCAGCCTTACAAAATTCAGATGTACTACATACAATTTGCGATGGACCTGATGCATTAACGATTGATTTCAAGAAGTTTGTTCATGAAAAATCAGCCATCTTTATTCAACTCAATGATGCAGATACTTCATTACATCCAATTGCGAGTGTGTTTTTATCACAATTGTTTCAATTCTTATTTTCTGAGGCAAATAAACAAAAGGATTTAAGACTACCCATACCAGTTCAGTTTCATTTAGATGATATGGCAAATTATGCGATTAATGATTTTGCGAGTATTATCGCAACTGCAAGAAGTCGTGGTATAGGTATTACAGGTTGTATTCAATCAAAAAATCAATTGGCATCTGTATATAAAGGCAACGCGATCAATATTCAAGATTGTTTTGACACAACGATTTATATGGGAACCAATTCGTATGATTCAGCACTAGATATTGCACACAGATCTGGCTTTACATTAGATTATGTGAATGAACTTCCAGTTGGTGATATTATTTTGATTCGAAGAGGAAGAACTGCAGAACATATAAAATTATTGGATTATAGTAAAACAGGAAAATACTTTATATATAATCATAATAGGTATTTGATTCCTAAAAATAGATTTAGAATTCATGATGATTTAAGACACATGCAACTATAATAAAAAAGCATCTCTAGGGATGCTTTTTGTTTAAATATTATTTATTAACGGCTTCTTTTAATGCTTTGGCAATTTTGAACTTAACAGATTTGCTAGCTTCAATTTGAATCTTTTCTTTCGTTAGAGGATTAATTCCTTCTCTAGCTTTTCTTTCTGTGATTTCAAATTTTCCAAATCCTGCAAGATCGACTGTTTTTCCTGCACTTAAACCTTCAAAGATTTGTGTAAGTGCCAAGTCAACAACTTCAGTGATGTCTTTTTTAGTTAAGTGAGAATCTTCGGCAATGTTAGAAATGATGTCCTTTTTAGTTAATTTTTCCATGTTTATAAGTCTCCTTTACATCCCTATAATACGCCTTTTTTCAACATTAGCCAACCCATTAGATGAATTGGTTGGACAAATTCATTGTTTTTAATTAAATCATTGATTTCATCTTCTGTATATTCTTTGACTTCTAAAAATTCTGTCGAATCTAGATGTTGATCACATGCCTTTTCACAATTGTCAGCATAATATAAAATTGCATAATTATCCGCTATTGTCGGATTGCTAGGAATCGTATAAATATGTTTCCAATCATTAGATACATAGCCAGTTTCTTCTTCAAGCTCACGCTTGGCAGCAAGTAATGCACTATCTTTTTCATCACCTTCAATGCCACCTGCACAAAATTCAGTGGTTACTTTTTTCAGGCCGTGTCTGAATTGTTTTACAGTTATATACTTATCATCTTTTGTTCTTGCGATAATCACAACGAAGTTTCTTCTTGAATAGTTATAGAAAGGGGAGAATTCCTTTCCATCTGGAAGAATAAAAGACTCTTTACGAAAGTCGATCCATTCATCTTGTACAATATGTTCTGTTTTAT
>ERZ772818.961-NODE-961-length-27419-cov-38.222446_pt1 | contig 27419 bp, 18 predicted proteins | sample MGYA00580837_ERZ772818 | MGnify/ENA primary metagenome ERZ772818 (study PRJEB29015, sample SAMEA2737671) | human gut metagenome | biome: human gut; feature: human-associated habitat; material: faeces | place: China | collected 2012 ...
GCGAAGGGGTCAAGGGGGCGACCGCAAAGCCCCCTTGTCGCCTCCGCAGAGGCGATTCCCCCTGCCACAATCAAAATAAATTCCCTTAGCACCTGTACTAAACAAACAATGCAAAGGAGCGACCACTGCTATGCAAATCCGCAGTTTTTCCTCCCTGATGGAGTCCTACGAGCGCCTCATCGCGCGCCCGAACCCCGCCAATGACCACTTCTATAACGGGCTTTATACCCGCTACCGCTACCCTGTCCTTACCCGCGAGCACATCCCGCCCTTCTGGATGTACGACGCTGACCCCGCGTCGAACCCCTTCATGATGCAGCGGCTGGGCGTGAATGCCACCATGAACAGCGGCGCAATCAAGCTGAACGGCAAGTACTGCCTCGTCGTGCGCGTCGAAGGGATGGATCGCAAGTCGTTCTTCGCCGTCGCGGAATCCGACAAGCCCACTGAGGGCTTCCGCCTCCGGGATTATCCTGTCGTCCTCCCCGATACCTGTGCGGAGGAAACAAACGTCTACGATATGCGCCTGACGCAGCATGAAGACGGCTGGATTTACGGCGTATTCTGCTCCGAAAGCAAAGACCGCACCAGCAGCGATTTGTCCGCAGCGGTTGCGGCGGCGGGCATCGTCCGCACAAAAGATTTGCAGAACTGGGAGCGTCTGCCGAACCTCAAGACGCTCCGTTCGCCGCAGCAGCGCAATGTCGTCCTCCACCCCGAATTTGTGGACGGACAATATGCCTTCTATACTCGCCCGATGGATGATTTCATCGAGACGGGTTCGGGCGGCGGCATCGGCTTCGGGCTGTGCAAGGATATTGAGCACCCCGTCATTGATGAGGAGAAAATCATTTCCCTACGCCGCTACCACACCATCACCGAAAGCAAAAACGGCGCGGGCGCAACGCCAATTCGCACCGACAAGGGCTGGATTCACATCGCGCACGGCGTTCGTAACACGGCGGCAGGTCTGCGCTATGTGCTGTACGCCTTCATGACAGCGCTGGATGACCCGTCGCGCGTGATTGCCGAACCGTCGGGGATGCTGCTTGGCCCGATGGGGCACGAGCGCGTGGGCGACGTGAGCAACGTCGTGTTCTCCAACGGCGCGATTGCGGATGACGACGGCAAGGTGTACATCTACTATGCTTCGTCGGACACGCGCCTGCACGTCGCCGAAACGGACATTGACCGCCTGTGCGACTACCTGCTGCACACGCCCAAAGACCCGCTGCGTTCGCCGGACTGCGTGCGCCAGCGCTGCCTGCTCATCTCGCACAATCTCGCGTTTATGGGAAAGAAGGACGACTAATGGCGATTAAATTCAAACTTGCGCCCCTGTTTGGCAATGGCGCGGTGCTGTGCCGCCGCAAGGAAGTGCGCGTCTGGGGTACGGCGGCGGATGGGCAAACTATCACCGGGCGCGTGACGACGGCGGATGGGCTGATCCTCTCCGAAGGCATCTGCACAGCGCGCGACGGACGCTTCCTCCTGCATCTTCCGCCGATGGAACAGGCGACCAGCTGCACACTGACCGTCACCTGCGGGGCAGAAACGTGCACATCCACCGATATTTCGATTGGCGAAGTCTACCTTGCGTCCGGGCAGAGCAACATGGAGCTGGAACTGCAAAACGCCGACGAGGGGCAAGATTTAATCGCGGCGCATGACGACCCGCTGGTGCACTACTTCAACGTCCCGAAAAAGAGCGTCTGGGATGACGATGCCATTGCCGCCGAAGCCGCGTCTCATTGGGAGCGTGTCCGCCCCGGCTATGCGCGGGATATGTCCGCCGTGGCGTACTTCTTCGCCCGCAAACTCGCGCGGACGATTGACTGCCCTATCGGCATTATTGACTGCTACTGGGGCGGTACGTCCGTGACCTGCTGGATGGACAAGGAAGCGCTGGAAGCAACCGCCGAGGGGCAGCGCTACATCACCCGCTACCGTGAGCAGGGCGGCGACAAGCCCTTTGACCAGTGGCGGCAGGAGGAAGATGCCTTTTGGGTTGAAATGAACGCATGGAATGCGCATGTTGCTCAGCTGAAGAAGGACAATCCCGGTATCTTGTGGCCGGAAATCAACGAAACCGTCGGTCCCTGCCCTTGGCATCCGCCGGTTGGTCCCGGTTCGCCGTATCGTCCGGGCGGGCTGATTGAAACGATGACCAAGCGCGTCGTTCCCGCGACGCTGACCGGCATTCTATATTATCAGGGTGAGGATGACACCGCGAAAACCGAGCATTACGACGTGCTGCTGACCGCCATGGTGATGCGCCTGCGTCAGCTTTTCCGCGACGATTCGCTCCCCTTCCTCAACGTGCAGCTGCCGATGTGGATTGCCGCCGGCGACGAGGATAAGCACGACTGGGCGCGCCTGCGTCTTGCACAGGCACGCGCGGCGAGCGCCCTCCAGCCCGGCGGTCTGGCAATTCTGCTGGACTGCGGCGAGTTCGACAACATCCACCCGACCGACAAGCGCACCCCCGGTGAGCGCCTGTGTGACGTTGCCCTGCGCGTCGTCTATGGCATGGACGCGCCGGAATCCCCACGCGCGCTGGGGAAGTATACGCAGGGAGATACGCTCGTTGTCACGCTGAGCGCACCTGTGCTGCGCCGGGAGACGGGCGAACTGCTGCTGGAGATTGCCGGGGAGGACGGGGCGTATCACCCTGTGCAGTCGGTGACGCTGGATGGGACGGAGATGCGCTTGCGGAGCGTGGCGGTGCTCCACCCGGCGAAGGTAAGGTATGCATATGTGAATTGGGGGAAAGTCGCTTTGTTTGGGCGGAATGGTCTTCCGCTCGCCCCGTTTGCATTGGAAGGCTAAAGGGATAAACACGCGGAAGAAGTAGGAAGAAGAGACCAACTCAATCGCGAAAAGGGGTCAAGGGGCAATTGCCCCTTGCGGGGTCAAGGGGCGGAGCTCCCTTGTGGGGTTTGGGGCAACGCCCCAACTGTTTCTCGTCAAGCCTACTCAAAGGAAGAAGTCAACAAGGCGCAGGCAGCGAAGCGTCCCTGCCAGTAACTTCGCGCTCCCGCAGGAGCGCCCCCCAAGCTGCTCTACCAACTACTTGCGCATTGTCGCGCCAAATGGGCGCGACCGAATTGCTTGACTTCCGTTTCTGTCTGTTTTCCCCGAACATCCTCTTCAATCCATCACCAAAAACAGACCAGCACGGCATCACACCATGCTGGTCTGTTCTTTATTCTGCTTACTTTTCCGGCGCATCCGGGGTGGTCGGCGTGGGCGGCACCGGGGCTTTGCCCTGAATGTACACCGGGTATGCCGCGCTCACCCGCTGACCGTCATTCACCGTCGCGGTGACGAGGACAATTTGTGTTTCCGCGTTTGCGGACACGCGCAGCTTCCCGTCGCCAGAAATCGTCGCGACGCTCGCGGGGCAGTTGACCGCCCACGTCACGCGCTTCACCGTGGCGTTCGCAGGCTGCACCGTCGCCATCAGCCGGAGCGTCGCACCCGCGCGGACGATGCGGTTGCCTGTAATCACCACTCCCGTCGCCGGAATGCCGACCGTCACGCGCACGGACGCGCGCTTGTTCGAGCCGTCGGTCGTGCGGACGGTAATCGTCGCTGTGCCTGCCTTCAGGCCGCGCACAACGCCGTTTGCATCCACCGTCGCAACGCGGGTGTTGCTGCTGCGCCAGCGGATGGGCATCTGCGCCGTTTCGGGTGTTGCCGACACATGCAGCTGCACCGACGCGCCAACGTTAATCCAGCTGCTGGCTGCCGTCAAGGTGAGTTTCGTCGTCTTGGGGTAAATGACAAGCGTCCACGTTGCGGAAATTGTGCTGTTTTCCGCGCTGACAGCGTTCACCGTTACCGTCGTGATTTCTGTCACGTTCTTCGTGGTCAGCACGCCGCTGGTCGAAATCGTCGCGACGCTCGCGGGGCAGTTGAGCGAGTAGATAATCTTCTGATTCGCGGCATCCTTGGGCAGAATCGTCGCCTTGATGGTCGTGGACTGCCCGCCGCCGAGTTTTGCCGCGCCGCTGATGGTCAGCGACTTGACCGTCTTCTGTACCTTGACGGTGAACTTCGCGCGGACACCCGTGCCGTCCGTCGCCGTCGCGGTAATCGTCACTGTGCCCGCCTTGAGCGCGGTCACAACGCCATTTGCATCCACCGTCGCAATGCGCTTGTTGCTGGTCGACCAAGTGACGCTCTGCGCGGCATCTTCCGGCAAAACGCGCGCCGTCAGCTGAAGCGTCTTGTCCTCGCCGTCCACATCAATGTAGTTTCTCGGCGCGGAAATGGCAACCGTCGTTACCGGGGGCAGAATCTGGACGGTGCGCGTCGCCGTAATCGCGCTGTTCTCCGCGCTGACCGCCGTTACCGTGATGGTCACAGGCGCGGTGAACTCCTTGCCAGCCTTCAAGCGCCCATGCCGGTCAATGGTCGCGATGTCTTTGCCGCAATCCACCGACCAGATAACCTTCTGGTTCGTCGCCGTAGCGGGGGTGATGACGGCGTTCAGCGTGATGGTTTTTCCCTGCGCAACGGCACTTGCGCCGCGGATTTCCAGCGTACCGACCGCACTGCCGACCATCAGGGTGATTTTCGCCGAGCGGCCCGAACCGTCCGTCGCCTTGGCAGTAATCGTCACCTTGCCGACCTTCTTCGCCGTCACAAGACCGTTTGCATCCACCGTCGCAACGCGCTTGTTGCTGGTCGACCACGTCACCTGCTGGGAGGCGTCCTCCGGGATGCATTTTGCCGTCAGCTGAAGCGTCGGGGATGCGAGGTCAATCGTCAGGCGCGGCGCGGAAATCGCAAGTCCCGTCGTCACCGGGCGAATCGTAACCGTGTGGGTGGCGCGAATCGCGCTGTTCTGCTTGGACACTGCCGTCACGGTAATGGTCGTAATCGCGCTGATTTTCTTGGTCGTCAGCTTGCCGCTCTGGCTGATGCTGGCGATGCTCTTGTCGCAGTCCACCGACCAGACGACGCCTTTTTCCGTCGCATCCGCCGGCATCATCACCGCCTTGAGCGTGATGGACTTGCCCGCCGCGACGCTGCCTGCGCCCTCGATGGTCAGCCCCGTCACGCCGCTGACGACACGCAGGGTAATGCGACCCCTGACCTTACTGCCGTCCTTCGCCGTGGCGGTGATGGTCACTTTGCCGGTCTTGCGCGCCGTCACCAGACCGCTTGCATCCACCGTCGCGATTTTGCTGCTGCTGCTCGACCATGTGACATCGGCAATCGCGTCCTCCGGGTCGCACGTCGCTTTCAGCTGCAAAGTTTTGCTGCCGCTCAAATCAACATACGTCGTGGGCGCGCTGACGGTGATTTTTTTCACGCCCGGCGCGATGCACAGGCGGAAGTTCGCATAGCGCGACGGGTCGCTTTTCAGCGCCGCCGACACCTGCACATAGTGCGTGTATGCCACACGTTTGGTGGTAATAACGCCGCTTTTGATGGTCGCCAGCGAAGCATCCGCCGGGTACAGCGTCCATTCCAAATCGCTGTTCGGGACGGTTTTTCCGTCGATGGTGACGGAGAACGTCAGCTTCTCGCCGCCGCGAACCGTCTTTGCGCCGGAAATAACGACTTCGCCTTTCGCGGGCGGCGTCGGCAGCGGCGGCGCGGGCGGCAGGTCGCTGCCCGTGGTGATATCCGACGGCGTTGTGACCGCCAGCGCTGTATTGCTCCATTGCGGCACAAGCAGCACCGCCAGCGCCAGCATCAGCACCAACGCCGCCTTTTTCATGCTTTGCTTCATGGTTCTTTCCTCCTACCAATTTCCGAAAAGGGATTCCGCATTCTTCATTGTAGCGCAGAGCGCAGCCCTGCGTCAAGCAAATTTCGCCTGTGGGTGAAGAATTTACAAGTCACCGCCTTGCAAAGGCGTAAATTCCAATCGCCGCGGCAATGGACAGATTCAGCGAATCCACCTTATTGCTGCTTGGAATGCGCACAGGCTGCCCCAGGCGGCTGAACTCCGGCGGCAGACCGCTGCCCTCGTTGCCGAAAATCAGCGTCCATCGGTCAGGAATGTCGCCCAACACATCCGGCAGGGACTTCGACCCGTCGAGCATGAACGGATAGAGCGCGTGTTCCGGGAACTGCGCCTGATACTGCGAAAAATCATCATAGACATGCAGCCGCAGCTGGAAGATGCTGCCCATGCTGGCACGGACGGTCTTGGGATCAAACACATCCACGCACGGGCGGATGACGGCAATGTCCTGCACGTCAAAGCCAAGCGCCGTGCGGAAAATCGTGCCGACATTGCCGCTGTCCGACGGGTGATGCAGGACGATATGCGGCTTGTCAGGGCGCAGGTCATCCTCGAACTTGCTGAACACCGCCGCCGCGAAGCAGTTATCTTTGCCGGAAATGCGGGAAAGCGCCTTGTCCGCCTCTTCCACACGGATATGGTGCTTTTCCGCTTCCTCGCGAAGCCGCTGTGCGCCCTCGGTTCCGGCGCTTCGGCTATGCAGCAGCAGGCGGCGGCAGCTTTCCGGGCGGTGCAGCAGGCATTCCATCGCCGGGAACATCCCCGGTGCGTAGGCATAATCCAGCTCCGCCGAATAGGTTGATAAAGACGGCATAATTGCCCTCCTATATTTCTGCTATTCCATCGTAAATGGCATTCATCACGCAGGGGATTTCGCCTCTGCGGAGGCGAGGAGGGGGCTTTCCGATCGCCCCCTCCACCCCTTCGGCGCCGACACTTTTGGGGGTAACCCATGTTGTCAGCAGCCGTAGTATTCGTTTGAATATCTTTATCCAACAATCATCAGAATAGCGCTTCCACAAAGTCCTTAGCATTGAAGGGCTGCAAGTCGTCGATGCCCTCGCCTACGCCGATGTACCACACCGGCACTTCCAGCTCCTGCCGGATGGCAAGCGCAATGCCGCCCTTCGCCGTGCCGTCGAGTTTGGTCAGGATGATGCCGCCGATTTCGCAGACTTCCTTGAACGCGCGCGCCTGCGCCAGACCGTTCTGTCCCGTCGTTGCATCCAGCACGAGCATACAGCGCACATCCGCTTCCGGGAACTCGCGGTCAATCACGCGGCGCATCTTGTTCAGCTCATCCATGAGGTTCTTCTTGTTGTGCAGGCGGCCGGCGGTATCGACAATCAGCAGATCCGCGCCCTGTGCCTTGGCGGACTGGATGCCATCATAGACGACCGCCGCGGGGTCAGCGCCCTCGGCGTGCTTGACAATCGGCACACGCGCGCGTTCCGCCCAGACAGTCAGCTGGTCAGCCGCCGCCGCACGGAAAGTATCCGCCGCGCAGAGGATAATCCGGCGGCCAATGTTCTGGAAGCGCAGGGCGAGCTTGCCGATGGTGGTCGTTTTTCCCGCGCCGTTCACGCCGACAACGAGCATGACCATCGGCCAGCGCAGCGGCGGACGCGGGATGTCCATCTGCTCAATCATGATGTCTTTGAGCATCTGCTTGGCGGTATCGGCGTCCTTGACCTTGTTTTCGCTCACGCGGCGGCGCAGTTCATCCATCATGGCGGTTGTCGCTTTCATGCCGCAGTCGGACATGAGCAGGATGTCTTCGAGTTCCTCATAGAAGTCCTCGTCAATCTTCCTCGTTTCCTTCACCAGCGTATCGACGCGCCCCATCAGCGAATCACGCGTCTTGGTCAATCCTTCACGCAGTTTTGCGAACAGTCCCATCGTTATTCCTTCTTTCTAAGGGGCATTGCCCCTTGACCCTTTCGCGCGATTGAGTTGCGCGCGTCTTCATACTTTTTCCCGCATGTTTAGCAGGGGTTTCGCCTCTGCGGAGGCGAAATCCCCTGCAACAAGAAAATTCAGCTACAAATAAGCATCCAGTAATGCCGCCCGCCCAAAGGCACTTAAGCATTGCCCTTATGCTTCTCCAAGAACACCATCAGCACCGCCACATCCGCGGGCGACACTCCCGGAATCCGGCTCGCCGCCGCAAGCGACCGCGGACGCTGCTTCATCAGCTTCTGGCGCGCTTCAATCCGAAGCCCGGTCACTTCCTCGTAGGGCAAATCCTCCGGCAGCAGCGTCTCTTCCATCTGCCGCGCGTGGCGAATCAGCGTCTCCTGTCGCTCCAAATAGCCCTCATACTTCACCGAGATTTCCGCCTGCTCCTGCGCAGGCTTGCCGAATTGCCTAATCTCCGGCGAAAGCTCCGCCAGCGCTGACAGCGTGATTTCCGGGCGTTTCAGCAGTTCCACCGCGCTTAGCCCATTCTGTGCTTCCGGCTGATGATGCTTCTCCAGCCAGTCGTTCAGCGTGACGCCGGGCGTGTACTTCGCCTTGCGGAGTTCGCCCAGCAGCTGCGCGATTTCCGATGCCTTGCGTTCCGTGCGCTCCATGCGCTCCCGCGTCGCCAGACCCGCCTCGTAGGCGATACGCGTCAGGCGCAAATCCGCATTGTCCTGCCGCAGGGATAAGCGATGCTCGGCGCGGCTCGTCATCATACGGTACGGCTCGTCCGTGCCTTTCGTCGTCAGGTCGTCGGTCAGCACGCCGATGTACGCCTGATCGCGCGTGAGCACAATCGGCGGCTTGCCCTGCGCCGTCAAAGCGGCATTCATGCCCGCCAGCAAGCCCTGCGCGGCGGCTTCCTCGTACCCGGATGTGCCGTTGATCTGCCCCGCAAAAAACAGCCCCCGCACATCCAGACTTTCCAGCGTCGGGCGCAATTGCCGGCTGTCGATGCAGTCATACTCAATCGCATACGCCAGCCGCGTCAGCTCGCACCGCCGCAAGCCCGGCACGGAGCGGTACATCTCCCACTGTACATCCTCCGGCAGCGATGTGGACATGCCCTGCACATACCATTCGCGGCTTTGCATTCCTTCCGGCTCAAGGAACACCTGATGGCGCTCCTTGTCGGCGAACTTGACGATTTTATCCTCTATCGACGGGCAGTAGCGCGGCCCGATGCCGTGGATTTTGCCGGAATACAGCGGCGCGCGGTGGAGATTTCGGCGGATGATGTCGTGCGTCTCCGGCGTCGTCCATGTCAAATAGCATGCGTAGGTATTGTGCAGCGCGCGGTCGGTCATAAACGAGAACGGCGTCACTGGCTCGTCACCGGGCTGCGGCGTCATTTCGTCGAAATCAATCGTCCGCACGTCGATGCGCGCGGGCGTCCCCGTCTTGAACCGCCGGAGCGGAAAGCCGATGCGCGTCAAGCTGCCGCTGAGGTTCGGCGCGCTCATCAGCCCCTGCGGCCCGCCCGGCGTGATGCTCTCCCCGATGATAATCCGGCTGCGGAGGTACACGCCGCACGCGACAACCGCGACTTTGCAGGAGATATGCTGCCCAGTCGTCGTCGTTACGCCGGTGACATGCCCGTTCTCGACGTCAATCGCAGCGACTTCCCCTTGCCGGACGGTCAGGTTGTCCTGCGTCATCAGCGCGGTACGCATCCGGTTCTGGTACTGCTGCTTGTCCGCCTGTGCGCGCAGGGCGTGAACCGCCGGGCCTTTGGACATATTGAGCATTCGGCTTTGGAGGAACGTATCGTCGATGGCGCGCCCCATTTCGCCGCCCATTGCGTCCAGTTCACGCACGAGATGCCCCTTTGCGCTGCCGCCGATAACGGGATTGCACGCCATGAGAGCGATGCCGTCCATATTCAGCGTCAGCAGGAGGGTATCAAGCCCCATGCGCGCCCCTGCGAGGGCGGCTTCACATCCCGCGTGTCCGCCGCCGATGACTACCAGATCCTTCATCATACGCCTTCTGCTCCTCGGAAATAGGATTCCAGTATGATTATACCATAGGGAGGGGGAAAAGGAAAGAGGGAGAGGCGAAATTAGGGTGGGAGGAATGCGGATAACCGCGCAGAAGGAGCAATGGAAAAGCAAACAGCCCCATCGCGCCGGATAGACGCAGCTTTCTATCCCCCATCTCAAGCAAAATCAAGCGAAATCAAATGAAATCAAGCCAATTCAAATGAAATCAAATTTTCTTGCCAATTGCGGGCATCCGTGCTATCATGCGCATATAGCGAACGCAAGTTCCTATATTTCGCGGCGTATCTGCCCGCGCCGCCGTACCCATCACACAAGGAGGAGCGAAATTGACTGACATTACCACTACTCTCACTTATACCGCTGACCTCACCCGTCCCCTGCGCCGCATGAACATCCCCGCGCTGTTCATCACCGATGCGCGCCGGGCGCACCGAATCACCGTCACGGTTCTCCGCGCGGGAAATCCCGTTGACCTCGGCGGCACCGCCGTTTCCGGCACGGTCAAGCACCTGCGCACCGGCACAACCATCCCTCTTAGCGGCAGCGCGCATGGCAGCATTGCGTCCGTCACCCTGCCGCCCGCCGCCTACGCCCAGCCCGGCGACATCGAAATCTATGTCACCCTGACCAGCGGCGACGTGCAGAACTGCATTTTCGCCGCAACGGGCTGCGTTTTTCCCTCTTCCACCGACCGTGTGGCGGATGTTCCCGGTTTTTACTCGCTTGCGGCGCTGCAGGAGCAGTTTTCATCGCTGGATGCGCGCCTTCGTGCGCTGGAGGAAATCGGCATCCCCGTCACGACCGCCGACCAGCTTGTTTCTGCTGTCACGCTGGATTCGTGGAAGTTCAACCTCGTATCCACAACCGCTGACACGGCGTATTCCTCGACCGCCGAAGCGGCAGCGGGGTTTGACGACGCAAGTTGGCGGACGGTCAGCGTGCCGCACGACTGGTCTATTGCGCTGGACTTCAATTCGTCCAGTCCGGCGACGTATGAGGGCGGGTATCTGGATGGCGGCGACGCGTGGTATCGCACGACCGTCAGCGTGAACAAGCAGAACGGGCGGCGGTATGTGCTGTGCTTTGACGGCGTGTACATGGAATCGACCGTGTACGTCAACGGGCAGCAGGTACACAAGAACTATTACGGCTACAACCCGTTCGCGGTGGATGCGACGGAACAGATGGTCAGCGGCGTGAATACGATTGCGGTGTTTGTGCGCAATGAACAGCCGTCCTCGCGCTGGTACTCCGGCAGCGGAATGATTCGCCCGGTGGAGCTGGTAACGCTGCTGGATGACCAGATTCGCATGGAGAATATCCGCGTGACGACCCCGAAGCTGGACAGTGACCTGACCAACGGCGAAACGGTTGTTGCGTTCGACGCGGTGAACAAGACAGGTGCGGAAGCATCGGCGACGTTCACGGTGGATTTGTACGACCCGGACGGCGCGAAAGTCGGCACGGCAGACGCGTCGGCGGTGATTGCGGCAGGAGAAACGCAGAACGTCAGCGCGACGTTGGCATACCGCAGCCCGAAATTATGGCACATCAGCGACGCGCAGCAGCGGGAAGCAATCGCGAACGGGAAAAGCGTGTCGGCATCGGGCAATCCGCTGACGTGCGAGAACGCGCTGGCGGGGAAACCGCTGGGGGCGCTGCATGTCTGGGGCAAAAGCACGCAGAACGGCGTGCCGACCCCGACCGCGCCCGTGCCGATTGTCAGCGCGGGTGACGGCGGAACGTTGGTGGTCACGGTGTCGGATGGCGCGAACGAATCGCAGACGCTGACGCTGCAAACGCCGAACGCACTGCCGGGCATCCCGGTCACATCCGGCGGGAACTACACGGACGAAAGCGGACAGCAGTGGGTGTGCGATGAGGTGGACTTGGCGCGCGGGGTGCGCGTGCAGCGCATCACCAAAATCAAGGTTACATCGTCGCTTAGCTGGCAAACAACGGGAAATGCGGTTGACCGTTACTTTGCGTGGTTCAGCGGCATTTACACGTCCAACGTGCTCTGCACGCACTTTTCCACCGCTCTTGGCTCTGAAACGGTCGGCGGGGCGATTGCCAATCAGAATAACCTTGTCGGCTTTGCATTCGCCGAAAAAGGCACGACGACCCTCGATGACTTTAAGCAGTTTTTGGACGAGAATGACGTTTTTATTTGGGCTGCGCTTGCTACACCGGTGGAAACCGCTCTTTCCGCCGCTGAAATCAGCGCGTACAAAGCGCTGACCACCTACGCCCCGACGACCGTCATCAGCGCAAGCGGCGTGTCGGGGATGGCGGCAAGCTATCAGCAAAGCATCCTGCCCAGCAATGCGCCGGCTGCGCTTTTGACGGCTTCCCCGGCGAACCTCTACGAAGCCCAAATCAGCGCGAAAGTCGGCAAAAGGATTCAGCAGTCCGCGCGCGTCCCTTACGGCTACCGCAGCATCCGATTCGACAAGGACACGGGTTTCTATCTCAACGGCATCCACACGAAGCTGAAAGGCGTGTGCGTCCACCACGACGGCGGGTGCATCGGCGCGGCGGAGAACCGCAGCGCCATTGAACGGCAGGTGGACATCCTGACCAACATGGGCTGCAACGCGATTCGCCTGACGCACAACCCGTTCGGCGCGGAATACCTCGACGTATGCCAGCGCAAGGGCGTTTTGCTGGTGGAAGAGCTATTCGACGGCTGGACGAAGAGCAAGAAGCAGAAGGATTTCGGGCGATACTTCACCGACCATTACAGCGAAGTCGTGACCAGCACGATTCACCGCGACTGGAACAATCCGGCGGTCATTATGTGGTCGCTGGGCAACGAAGTGCGCACGAATTTGACGCTTGGCGACTATTCATCCAGCGAGATTGTGAACGTCTGCACGATAGTGAACAACGCGGTGAAAGCCCTCGACGCAACCCGCCCAACGACGATGGGAAACAACGCGCCCGGCGGCAATCTATCGGCGCTGATGGCTATCGTGGATGTCGTTGGCATCAACTACAACAGCAACAACCAGACCTACCAGACCGACCGCCCAATTTACGGCAGCGAAACGACCTCGGCGCTTTCCTCCCGCGGCGTATATGCGACAGACAGCGCGAACATGGCGTATCCGTCCTACGACAACAAGGCGGTTTCGTGGGGCAACACGGCTGCGGAAACGGTGAACGCCTACTTAAGCAGCGCTCGTTCCTGCGGGCATTTCGTCTGGACGGGCTTTGACTACATCGGCGAACCGACCGAATGGAACAAGTATCCGGCGAAATCAAGCTATTTCGGCATTGTGGACACTTGCGGATTCCCGAAGGACATTTACTATATGTACCAGTCCATGTGGGACAGCCGCCCGATGATTCACATCCTGCCGCACTGGACGCACGAATCCGGCAATATCGACGTATGGCTGTACTCGAACTGTGCGTCCGTCGAGTTATTCTTGAACGGTACATCGCTTGGCAAGAAGACGCTTTCGCAGCGCGGGACGAAGAATCAGTACGCCTACACGGTGGCATACGCGGCGGGAACCATCGTCGCGAATGGTTACGACAGCAGCGGCAAGCTGGTCGCGCAGGACGTGCAGTACACGGCGGGAACGCCCGCGAAGCTGTCCTTGTCTGCGGACAAAACCAGCGTCGGCATCGGTACGGACGACCTTGTGTACATCACCTGCGACGTGGTGGACAAGAACGGCACGCTCTGCCCGAACGCTGACAACAGCGTGACCTTTACGGTCGTGGGCGGAACGATTATCGGCACGGACAACGGTCACGGCGCGAATGTGGAGAAACTCTCCGGCAGCACGCACGCTGCGTTCAGCGGCAAGTGCCTGTGCGTGGTGAAGCACGACGGCGCATCCGGAACGATGAAGATTACGGCGACGGCGAACGGTTTGGCAGCGGGAACAATCAGCGTGACGAAGGGGGAAACCACCATCGCGGCAACCGCTCCGGCAGCGTCTTTTGTGGACGCGACGAACCCGCCGCGCCGCGACACGAGCGAACCGACCGAACCTGCGCCGACGATTTCCGCCATCAGCGCGGACAAAACGACGGCGGCGCTGAACGAGGAAATCACCTTCACCATGACGGTCAAAAACACGACGAGCATCCGCGTGTACATTGACGGCAGCGTGAACCGCTACATCTACGACGTAACGGACGGGACGATGACGTACAAGCTCTCCTTCACGGATGCGGGCAGCGGAACGCGCACGGTTGCGTTTGAGCCTTGCAGGGGCGACGTGGTGGGCGCGAAAACGGCGGAAACGGTGATTACGCTGGCGGCGAACAGCTGATGCTATTAAGGCAATACCGCACAAATGAGTTGGTGCGATGGCGAATGCATTTTTTGTTAGATGCGATTGCAGAAATCGAAGGTTTACTGGAGGTAAATCGAGATTTCTGCAAGAAGCAGATGGCAGAAAAGGCATCGCCAGCGCTGCCGACGAATTGTGCGGTAGTGCCTTAACCCAATCGAAAAGGGAGCAGCTCATGCGGGCTGCTCCCCCTTTTCTTTGATTTCGATTTCTGGTATAATGACTTACGCAAGATGCCGCGCAAGCACATTCTGCACCAGCGCGCCGTCTGCCTTGCCCTTCACGCGCGGCATGAGCGTTTTCATGATAAGCCCCTTCTGCTTCGCGGTCGGCGCATCCAGCCCCAGTTCCGCCAGCACAGCGGTCACTTCCGCCTCCACCTCGTCCTCGGACATCATCTTCGGCGCGAACTCCTGATATACCTTCATGCGCAGCGTGTTTTCCGCGATAATATCCTCACGGCCGTTCGCCTGCTCAATGGATTCCTGACACTGCTTGATTTCGCGCAGGACGACGGCGTTCTCTTCGTCCTCCGTGAGGTCGGCGCGCTTGTCAATCGCCTTGTTTTTCAGCGCGGACAGCAGCAGCGACAGCGCTTCCTTGCGCTCCTTGTCGTGATCCTTCATTGCCTGCATCATCGCGGCGCGTACGGTTTCGATTCGAGACATATTCCTCATCCTTTCCTGATGGATTCAACCATATTGTACACCCATTTATCCAATTGTCAAGGAGGATTTTTCCCATGCTTTCCAAGCGCGAAAAGCTGTTTGCCGCCGTTTCTGACCTGCACGGGCTGATTTGCCCTGTCTGCCGCCAGCTGCTTTCCCGGCAGGGCGACAATTTAATTTGCGCGAGCGGTCACGCCGTGAATGTGAATCGGCGCGGGTGCGTTAATCTGCTTTCGGCGCAGGCGGATACATTCTATGACGCGGCGCTGTTTGCCGCCCGTGAGCGCGTGTTCGCGGCGGGGTGCTATCAGCCGGTCGCGGACGCCATCGACGCGCTGCTGCCGGATGCGCCACAAAAGCTGCTGGACGCGGGCTGCGGCGAAGGCTGGTACCTGAACGCCCTGCTGACGCGCCGAACCGACAGCATCGGCGCGGGCATCGACATCAGTCGGGACGCGATTCTGCAAGCAACCAATCAGCCCTGCCAAGCCGTCTGGTGCGTGGGGGATTTGCGCCGCCTGCCTTTTGCGGACGGCACGTTTTCCACCGTGCTGGATGTGCTGACCCCCGCGAATTACGACGAGTTCCGCCGCGTACTATCCCCGGACGGCGCGCTGGTGAAGGTCTATCCGGGGCAGAACTATTTGCGGGAGATTCGCGCGGCGCGGGGCATGTCCGCCTACGAGGAAGGGCAGGTGGATGCGTACCTGCGGGAGAAGGCACAGTTGGTAAAATCGGTGCGGGTACATGAGACACTGCCCGTTTCGCCGGAATTATGGGGCGATTTCGTGCGCATGACGCCGCTGAATCACGACTTGTCGGCAGCGGAAAAGGATGCGCTGGCGCAAAAAGCAGATGCGCATGTGACGGTGGATTTGCACGTTGCGCTGTGCAGATTCAGATAAAGAAACGGCAGCCTTCCCGCGATTTGGGGAGAGCTGCCGTTTTGATTATTTCCGCTTCCACGCAACGAGCGTCAGTTCAGGGCCAACATAAGTGCCAATCAGGCACCCGATTTTGACGCAGCGGATATCCTGAATGCCGAGATTCGCCGCTTCAATCTGCGACTTGATGAGCGCAACCGTCTCCGGGCAGTCCGCACCGCCGATATAGACCGGAACGTCCGGATCGGGCGGACACTCCTTCAGCTGCTCGATGTACCACGCGCGCCCCTTCGCCATTCCGTGCACCATGCCCGCCTTGCTGACGATGCCGTCCTCAATCTTCAGCGTCGGCTTGATGCTCAGGCGGTTGCCCAGCTTGCCCACCAAAGGCGAAAGACGTCCGCCCATGACGAGATATTTGAGGTCAGCCGCCATGCCGATGATTTTGTAGTGCGCCATCACATCGCGCAGCTTCGCCAGCATGGTCGGCATGTCGCTGACACCCTCGCGGCGATAGCGCAGCGCCTGATCGACGAGCATATACTCCGCGCACGTCGCGTTGAGCGAATCCAGCACCGTCACGCGCGCCGGGTCGTGGCACGCCTCCCGCGCAATGCACGCCGACTGGTAGCACCCGGACAGCTTCGACGAGCCGGTTATCACCAGCACTTCGTCCTCCGGATTCTCCAGCAGACGGTTGAAGCACTTGCGGTAATGTTCCACCGGCACCTGGCTGGTCTTGGGCAGTTCCTTGGCGACCCGCAGGCGCGCATAAAAATCATCCTGCGTCAGGGATACGCCGTCATCCCAGTATTCCTCCATGCCGAAGCGAATCGGCAGCGGCATCACGATGAGATCAGCGGCCTTGGCTTCCTCCTGCGTAAAATCGGACATGGATTCGGTGACGATGCGAATCATGCTTTCCTCCCATAATGCGGCAAAATGCCGGGAATATCAACAAATACGAAGCATAGCATAAAACCTTGACCGTGTCAAGCATTCAGCAGAAAGATAAACGAGCGTTGAAAATTCATTTTCTCTCCGCGGCCCGCAAATGTAAAAACAGCGCCCTTTGCTTGCAATATCCGCCGAAAACGGGTATACTGATGGAGGAATCAACAAAGAGGAGGCGCAGTATGCAGCCGCGGCAAATGATTCAAAGGCTGATGAACAATATCAGCACCGTTATCGTGGGCAAGCAGGAAGTTATCGAATATGCGCTGATTGCGCTGTTGTGCCGGGGGCATGTGCTGATTGAGGACGTGCCGGGCGTGGGCAAGACGACGCTCGCCAGCGCCTTGGCGAAATCGCTGGACTGCACGTTCCGGCGCATTCAGTTCACCCCCGACCTGATGCCCTCCGACGTGACAGGCTACACGCTGGTCAACTTCAAGACCGGCGAAACGGAATACCGCGAAGGCTCGGTGATGAGTCAGGTGGTGCTGGCGGACGAAATCAACCGCACCAGCCCGAAAACGCAGTCCGCCCTGCTGGAAGTGATGGAAGAGCAGCAGGTGACGGTGGATGGCGTGACGCACCCCGTGCCGCAGCCCTTTATCGTGCTGGCGACGCAGAATCCAGGCGAATTTGTGGGCACATATCCCCTGCCGGAAGCGCAGATGGATCGCTTTTTCCTGCGCCTGTCCATCGGCTACCCGACGATTGAGCAGGAGATGGACGTGCTGGAGCGCTATTCCGGCGTGGTGAAGCCGATGGCGACGCTTTCTCCCGTCTGCTCGGCGGCGGACGTTATCGCCATGCAGGAAATGGTCACGCAGATTTACTGCTCGCCGGAGGTTCGCTCGTATGTGGCGACCATTGCCGCCGCCACCCGTCAGGATGCCGCCTTGCAGCTGGGCGCATCCACCCGCGCCGCCATTGCCCTCATCCACGGGGCGCAGGCGTGCGCGCTGCTCGCCGGGCGCGACTACATCGTGCCGGAGGACGTGCAGCACATGGCGGTGCAAGTGCTTGCGCACCGCCTCGTGCTCAGCCCCGAAGCACGCATGAAGGGCGTGACGCCGGAAAGTGTCGTCCGGCGCATCGTTCAGAATACGCCCGTGCCGGTGAAGCTGTGAGCGCCATGAAGCAGGCAGAGAACCGTTCGGCGCGGCAGGTGACGCTGCATTTGACGCTGCCCATTCTCGTCACGCTGACACTGCTGACGGCGGCGTTCTCCACCGGCAGTCCCGTTTTCCTGATGCCCGCGCTGCTGATTGCGCTGCTGTGCCTGAGCGGGATTTACGGCGTGTTCCGCGCATCCGCCACGCTGGAGGTATCCTCCCGCGCCTCCACCGAGCGGGTGCAGCGCGGCGAAGATGTGACGCTGAGCGTGCAGGTCAAGCGGCGCGGGTGGATTCCGCTCGCCCCGATGTGGCTGGAACTCTCCGGCGTCAATGGCGCGAACAGCACTGCCAGCGGTACGCAGATGATGCAGCTCCGTCCGGGGCGGTCACAGGCGCTGGAGCTTACCTTCCATGCCGCGCACGTTGGCGCAATTCACCCCGGCGTGCAGAGCGTGATGCTGTCGGACTTCTTCGGCGTATGCACGATTCGCCAGAAGCCGAATATGGACGGCGGGGAACTGCTCGTGCTGCCGCAGCTGTTCGACATCGCGCCGCTCCGCCTGTCCTCCGGCGAAATGGGCACGGAAGCCATGGCGCGCGCCTCCGAGGACGTGACGAACCCCACCGACGTGCGCACCTATCAGCCCGGCGACCCGATGAAGAAAATCCACTGGAAGTTATCCGCCCGCAAGCAGGAGGCGCTCGTCCGCCGCTTTGAAGACCCCGTTCAGCCGGACGCGCTCGTCCTGCTGGACTGCGCCGAACCGCCGAAACAGGCCGATTCGGAGGAAGACGCCGACCTGCGCGACGCGCTGATTGAAACCGCCGCGTCGGTGATGGTACAGGCAGCGAAAGCCGAGCATCCGGCGCGGCTGCCGTTGCCCGGCGCGCACCCGGTGGAGCTGGACAAGGACATGGGGCTGAAAATGCTGCTGGAAAACCTTGCGCGCGCAGATTTCAGCAATCCGGAGCCTTTCGCGAAGGTGCTGCTGCTGGAAATGCGGCGGATGCGGAAGGTGGGGTGTACGGTGGTGATTACGGCGCGTTTGGATAGTCAGATGGTGGATGTGATGCTGTCAATGCGGAGGATGGGGCCGAATGTGCGGCTGTATCTGGTAACGCAGACGCCGGAGGACGCGCGGCTGATGCCGATGATTTTGAAGCTGCAGGAAGTTGGGGTAGAGGTGGGGTATGTGAAGCCCCTGCCGCTGTAAAGGCGAAAAAGCCGCTTAACCCAAAGCGTAGGGAAAAGCACTCAAGCCGGGCGGCAAAAAAAGGGTCAAGGGGGAATCCCCCTTGCGGGGTCAAGGGGCGGAGCTCCCTTGTGGGGTTTGGGGCAACGCCCCAACTGTTCCACGGGCGACCAATTCAAAGAGAAAAGTCCACAAAGGCGCAGGCAGCGAAGCGTCCCTGCCAGTAACTTTGCGCTCCCGCAGGAGCGCCCCCCAAGCTGCTCTTTCCAACATCTATGCTGTGTCGCGCCAGATGGGCGCGACCGGATTGCCTGTCTTCCAGACATAGCTTGTCTTTCTCGCAAGCAGGAGATTTTCGCCATGCAATACTGCGCCTTGGAAAAAGAGGGCTTTCTGGGGACATTCTACGAGCGCGAAACGCCGTCGGAGAAAGCCGTCATCCTCGTGGGAGGAGGCGGCGAAGGGCGCACCGTCAAGGTTTTGCAGCCTTGCGCGCGGGAAATCGGCATGAGCGGGCTGTCCCTCGGCGCGGCGTATACGCTGCTGTGCGCGGATGGGAAAACGCCCGAAGCAGCGCAGCGTCTGCTGGCGAAAATGATGACGATGGAAGCAAAATACCCAAAGGAGTCCAACCGTGCCTGTGCTGACAGTTGGACGAAACTGGTTGATTTCTTCCAAACAAACATGATGAGGAGGTGTCTGCTCTGCCAAAGGAATTGCGCAGCGCGGTTTCGCGCGGGATTCTGGCACTTTTGATGGCGTCGGGACTCATCCTGACGCTTTTGTGCGTCACGGGCGAATCGTCGCTCTGGGCGCTTGCGCTGGGGACAAGCCTGCCGGTGATTGCGCTGCTGTCCATCCTGCGGACGCGCCCCGGCGGAAAAGTGCTCGCGGCGGGCATCACCGCGGCGGGCGTGATTGTATGGCTGATTGCAGGCGGCGCAGCGGACGCGGTTGAGGTCGTTCGGGCACTGCTGCTGCATTTTTCGGGGCTGACGGCAGCGCTTCCGCTTGTCGCGCGACCTTTCGCGGCGATTCTCGGCGTAACTTGCGGTTTCATCGGTTATGGGCTGACCAGCCGCCGCGTGGGCGCATATCCGGCGCTGGCGACGGTACTGCTGATGGCGCTGCTGCTCTGGCTGGGCAATCGCCCGGACGCGCTGTGGGGCTTGCTGCCCGCCATCATCCCGTGCGTTGCGTTGCTGATGGTGTCCGGGTACGACGAAATTTCCGTCACGCGCGTGCTGCCGCTGACGCTTGTTGTCGTTCTGCTGAGCTTCACAGGCGTTGCCATCGGCGGCATCACCGTTCAGCCGATGAAGGAAGCAGCGGATGCCCTGCGCCAGAAAATCTATGACTACCTTTTCTTCACCAGCGCGCGCGACGTGTTTTCCATTGCCTCGCAGGGGTACTATCCTCAAGGGCCGACGCAGCTTGGCGGCGCGGCGACCCCCAGCGAACGCCCCGTTCTTCGCGTGAGCGGCAGCGGGCGAATTTACCTGCGTGCCGTAACCAAAAGTTCATACACAGGCAGCATGTGGATTGACGAGACAGGCGGGCGGCGCTACCTGTGGAGCAGCCCGCGCTGGCAGAATCTGCGCTCCCAGACATTCGACCTGACGCTGCCGAACGAGACAATCGCGGCGAATCTGCCAACAAAGACCGTCACCGTCACCATGCTGTCGGACAGCGCAAGCAGCCTGTTTGTGCCGCAGCGCATCCGCGAATTGTCCATGGGCAGCGGCATCGTGCCGTATTTCAACGCGGGCAGCGAAATTTTCGCGACGCGGAATTTAACCTCCGGCGACACATGGACAGCAACGTATGTTGATTTGACCGCCGGGCAGAGCGGCTTGGCGGAGCTGATTGATGCGGGCGCACAGCTGACCGACGCCCAGTACGAGGACATCCGCAAGCTGTACACCGGGCTGCCCGGTCACCTCGAACAGCGCCTGTTCGACTTCGCGCGCAATGCAGCCGGAAACGCCGATTCACCCTACGAAATGGCGCGCAGCATCCAGTCGTATTTGCAGGCGTACTGCCGCTATTCGCTGGATATTCCCGAACAGGCGTCAAACCTCGATTTCGTATCGACTTTCCTGCTGATGACGCGCGAAGGCTACTGCACGCACTTCGCGTCCGCCATGACGGTGCTGTGCCGCATGGTCGGGCTGCCCGCGCGGTATGTGGAAGGCTTCGTGGCGGATGTGGACGCATCAGGGCAGACGGTCGTGACCGGCACGAGCGCCCACGCGTGGACGGAAATCTACTTTCGCGGCGTGGGCTGGGTGACGTTCGACGCGACGCCGTGGACATCCACGCAGAACACCTCGTCCGCGCCGAATCAGCCGGATGAGCTGCCGACGCCCTCGGTTTCGCCGTCGCCGTCGCCCTCCCCGTCGCCTTCGCCAACACCCTCGCCTTCGCCGGAGATGGACGACTCATCGGCTTCACACGAACCGACCAGCACGCCATCCCCCGCACCGTCGCCCTCGCCGGAAACGAATCTGCCGACGAATACCCCTGAACCCGCACCGGCGCCGCCGGACAATCCACCGCCGGACGTGCCGTGGCTGCTGCTGATTCTGCTTGCGCTGATGGCGGCGGCTGGTGGACGCATTTGGTGGACATTGCCGACCACGCGCGACAAGCAGGCGAAGGATGAAAGCGCGCGCTGCATGGTGTGGATGCAGGCGACGCACGATGCCCTGCGGATGGCAGGCTTGCGGCGCGGACGCAGCGAAACGCCGCAGCAGTTCTTCCAGCGCGCGGACGAAGCCGTTCACGCGCAGGGCGCGCTGGCCGTCGTCGGGGAAATCGAGACGTTGGCGTTCTATGCCCGCGCGGACTTGCTGCCCAGCGACACACAGGCGCTTCGGCAGGCGTATCAGACGCTCTGGCAGGGCATGAAGCCGCTCCGCAAGGCATATCTGACACTCTACCGGGCAGTTGTGCCGATGAAAATGCGCAACTTTACACAAAGCTAATACTATTTCCAAATGAGAATGCGCCAAGATGCGCCGCGAATTTTTCGTTCTGGCTAACGGGAGTGAAATGCAGCGTAGCAGTGCTACGCTAAATGGAACGACCGGACGCCAGAGCGGAAAAGGCGCAAGCAGATGGCGCAGGTGAATTTGGAAATAGTATAATACCAAAAACAGGGCTGCCTCGAGCGTGAAGCAGTCCTGTTTATATTTACCTGATAGTTACGAAATCGTCTGGTCGAAGAACACGTTTTCGTCGCCCGTCGTGGTGATTCTCATCTGCACATGGACGCCGCGTTCCGTCTTTTCCACCGTCAGCGTGTCCTCCTCCACCATCTCCGGCTCGAAGATTTTCAGCGTCAGCCGACCGTCCTTCATCCCCCATGCACCCAGCGCCGGCGTATCGGTTTTGTCGCGTGTGAAGAAGGGTTCGCAGTGCACAGCGCGGTGAATCGTGTGCCACCTGCCGCGCCCGGCGATGACAAGCAGCTGCCCCTGCGTATTCCGCATTGTCAGCATATCGCCATCCAGCGTCAGGCGCATCCAGACGTTCGGCGCATCCAAGTTCAGGTATTCCGGCGGAATCGGGCTGCCGTCGTCCTCCGGCAAATCGCGTTCGTAGCGCAGATTCGCCGTCTTTTGGCGCAGTTGTTCCGTAACCTCTGGTTCATCCGCCACAGCATCCGATTCGTACTTCATCAGCACTTCGTCGTAGTACGCATTCAGCACGCCGCCCATGTTCTGCGTAAGGCAGTTTGTGACCAGAATGGTGTCCGTCGCCGGATGCACGACGCAGAACTGCCCGTACATGCCGTCCGCCCGGAACGCCCCGTGCCGGCACTGCCAAATCTGGTAGCCGTAGCCCTGCGCCCAGTCGCTGTTCGGGTCGTCGCCGTTGCCAATTTGCCGCCTCGTCGCCTCGCGGACGTACCATTCCGGCACAAGCTGCTGCCCGTTCCAGCGCCCGGATTGCATCAGCAGAATGCCGAGCTTTGCGATGTCCTCCGGGTGCAGGGAAAAGCCGAAGCCGCCCGTGCAGATGCCGTTCGGGTCGCGAATCCACCGCGTGCCGGTGATGCCCATCGGCGTAAGCAGCTTGTCGTGCAGGTACTCTTCGAGGTCGATGCCGCGCTGTTTGAGGGCGGCAGACAGCATATACGTCGCGCCCGTATTGTAACGGAAAGTTTCACCGGGTGTATCCACGAACGGTTCACGCAGGAACGCCGAAATCGCGTCATCCCACGCATTTTCCTGATGGAACGGCTCGCTTCCCTGCCCCGTCGACATCATCAGCAGATGCCGAATCGTGAGCATTTGCAGCTGCGGTGAATCCGGCGCGTTCTTCGCCTGCTCCGGGAACAAATCGACAATGCGCTCATCCAGGCGGATTTTCCCCTCGCCCGCCGCGATGCCAATCGCCATGGCCGTGAACGTTTTGCTCAAGGAATAGACAGTGCGCAGCTGCTCCTGCGTGTAGGGCGGCCAATACGCTTCGTACAGCACCTGATTATGGCGCAGCAGCATCATGCTGACAACGCTGATGTTCTCTTTTTCCAGCCGCTCCAGCAGCTTCAGGATGTCCCGACTGTGCAGCCCCATTTCTTCCGGGGTTGTCCGCATCAGCTGATTCATGGTTTCCGCCTCCTTCAAATCGCGAAAGAACCCAAAATCGAGGGTGATCGACATGTTTTTCTCCACGATTTCCGGCACGCGCAGCACCCCGAACCGCCACATCAGCGGGTACACATAGCTCACGCCGCGGATATCCCCCAGCGCCTTTGGGCGGTCGGCATACCCAATTTCCCGTGCGCGCCGGAATGCCAGACAGACGCTGCTCCACGAGAGCGTCTTGCTCTTCTCGCGCCGGTCGATGAGCAGTTCACGGTTCGGCTGCCCGTTCTGCCCGATTTTCAGGCAGTAAGTGAACGGCAGCCCCGTCGCGGTGCGAAACGGCATCCCCTGACACGCCACCACCGCGCGCCAGAGTGCCTCTTCCGCGTTCTCCGACGCCCCTTGCAGCGCCCGAATCGCTGCTTCGGCTTCGTTTGTCATGCGCATTTTCCTTTCGCTTCTTTTTCCCATCATAGCACATTTTCCCGTTCCGCGCAAGTTTCTTCTACTATATGCCGAAAATCAATGGGGAGAACAGCCAAAAAACAATACAAAAACAGCAAAAAGGGCTTGACAAGCGCGCAAATTGCGTGTATGATTGTCGCATAAACCGGTGACGGAGAAGAGTACCTGCTTCTCAGTCCGGCACAGGGAGTCGCTGATAGTGGGACGGCGGCGCGGACGGCAGCAGCGAATGGGCTCCGGAGGGTTTGCCCCAAGGTGGGGAGTTGGGAGAGCAAGGGCGCAGGGCGTAAGGGCGGATGCATGGAGACATGCGGATGCGATTGCTTTCCGTCAGCCGCATCGTAGGGCAGAACGGGAATCTGCACCCGTTATCATGGCAGCGCATATCAAGTGTATGCGGATGAGTGCGCTTTTCGTACAGAAAAGCGAAGCTGAGTGGCACCGCGGGAATACCGCCTCAGTCGGAAACGACTGGGGCGTTTTTTGTTCCAATAAAAAACGACGACTTAGGAAAGGAAGGTACCCCATTATGATGAAGAAGCTGACTGCCCTGCTGACTGCCCTGTTCCTCCTGCTGAGCGCGACCGCCCTTGCGGACGAGGTGATTCACATCGGCATCATCCAGTTCGCCGAACACGGATCGCTCGACAACTGCCGCATCGGTTTCATCGAAGGTCTTGCCGAAGAAGGCTTCGTCGAAGGCGAAAACGTTGTGTTTGACGTTCAGAACGCGCAGGCGGACACCGCCATTTCTGCCCAGATTGCCGACGTGATGGCGGGCAAGTACGACATGATCTGCGCGATTGCGACCCCGGCGGCAATGGCTGCCTTCAACGCCGCGGAGGATGCGGGCATCCCGGTCATCTACACCGCCGTGTCCGACCCGGTCAGCGCCATGCTCGCCGGCGCCGACGGCAAGAACCCCGGCAACATCACCGGCACGAGCGACGCGCTGCCTGTGGAAGCCCAGCTCAAGCTCATCCGCGCGTTGATGCCCGATGCAACGAAGATTGGCATCCTGCATACGACGAGCGAAACCAACAGCGACGCAACCCTCGCCCTTTACAAGGAACTTGCCCCGAACTACGGCTTTGAAATCATCGACAAGGGCATTTCCACCGGCGCTGACCTCCCGATGGCGCTTGACGCGCTGCTCCCGCAGGTGGATTGCACCACGAACCTGACCGACAACACCGTCGTCAGCTACCTTGCCGTTGTGCTGGAGAAGTCCGAAGAATACGGCAAGCCCGTGTTCGGCAGCGAAATCGAGCAGGTCATCAACGGCTGCGTTGCGTCCGAAGGTATTGAGTATACCGAACTTGGTCGTCAGACCGGCCGCATGGCGGCGCGCGTCCTGCGCGGCGAAAGCGCCGAGGATATCCCCTACGAGACCATCAGCAATTCCTACCTGTACGTCAACCCCGATGCGCTGGCGGCATACGGTCTGACCGTCCCCGCGGAACTGTCCGAACGCGCCATCGACGTGACGGCAGAGTAAACAAGCTGTTTCCTCTTCTTTCCTTCCGGCTGCTTTCCCGCAGCCGGAAGGGTCTTGCATGTCCGGGCTTCCTTCCTATTATTATGCAGCTTCTTTCCCCGCAAACATCCACACAACGAGGTGACTGATTATGACGCTGAACATGCTCATCGGCATTCTGGAGCAAGGGCTCATCTATGGCATTATGGCAATGGGGCTTCTCATCACCTACCGTATTCTGGATTTTCCCGACCTGACCGTCGATAGCTCCTTCCCGCTGGGCGCGGCGGTCTCCGCCACGCTGACCCTCCAAGGCGTTGCGCCGTGGCTGACGCTGCTCATCGGCTGCGCGGCGGGCGGCATCGCCGGGCTGATTACCGGGCTGATTCACGTCAAGTGCCGCGTCCGCGATTTGCTCAGCGGCATCATCACCATGACCGGGCTGTACTCCATCAACCTGCACATCGCCCAGAACAAGGCGAATCTCCCCCTCTTTGGCGGCGATACGCTCTTCCGCAACGCCTTCACGAAATCGCTGCCCAAGGCGATTTCCCCCTACACCACGCTCATCATCATCTTCCTGATTGCGCTGATTGCGAAAATTCTCCTTGACCTCTTCCTGCGGACGAAGTGCGGCTACCTCCTGCGCGCGGCGGGCGACAACCCGTCCGTCGTCACAACGCTCAGCCGCGACCAAGGCACGGTCAAAATCCTTGGTCTGATTATTGCGAATGCGCTGGTTGCGCTCGCGGGCGCGGTCATGTGTCAACAGCAGCGTTTCTTCGACATTTCGATGGGCACAGGCACGATGGTCGCCGGGCTTGCGTCCGTCATCATCGGCACAAATCTCTTCCGCCACGCCTCCTTCCTCCGCACCACCACCATGGTGCTGATTGGTTCGATTCTCTACAAGGCGTGCGTGTCGATTGCGATTTCGTTCGGTCTTGACGCGCAGGACATGAAGCTCATCACGGCAGTGCTGTTCCTCGCGATTCTTGTGCTGTCCAATACGCGGAAAAAGAAGGTGCGCATTCATGCTTGAAATGAAGAATATCACCAAAATTTACAACCCCGGCACGGTGCAGGAGACCTGCCTGTTCCGCGATTTTTCCCTCACAATTAACAAGGGCAGCTTTGTCAGCGTCGTCGGCAGCAATGGTTCGGGCAAAACGAGTATGCTCAACCTGCTCTGCGGGTCGATTCCGGTGGATGCGGGGCAAATCCTCATGGACGGGCAGGACATCACCCGCGTGAAGGAGTTCCGCCGCTACCGTCGGATGGGGCGTGTCTACCAGAATCCGGCAATGGGAACGTGCGGGACAATGACGATTCTGCAAAACCTATCGATGGCGGACAACAAAGGCAAACCATTCGGACTGACCCCCGGCACGAACCGCAAGAAGATCGAAGCGTATCGGGCGATGCTGGCACCGCTGGGTCTGGGCCTGGAGGACAAGATGGATGTACCCGTCGGATCGCTTTCCGGCGGTCAGCGGCAGACGCTGGCACTGCTGATGGCGACAATGACGCCCATTGATTTCCTGATTCTGGACGAACATACCGCCGCGCTCGATCCCAAGACTGCGGAAATCGTGATGCAGCTGACGAACAAAGTGGTGCAGGAGAAGCATCTGACGACGCTGATGGTGACGCACAACCTGCGCCATGCGGTGGAGTACGGCGATCGCCTGCTGATGATGCACCAAGGGCACGTCATCATGGACAAGGCGGGCGACGAGAAGCGTGCGCTGAAGGTGGACGATTTGCTGGACGTGTTTACTTCCATTAGTATCGAATGCGGCAATTAAACAGGGGCAATGCCCCTGTTTTTTCTTGCAGCTTTACGCGGCTCACTGTTATTTTACAAATTCCATGTATCTATCCGCCGTGTGCCCGTGGATTCCGTTTTCCCCCAACCGTTATCTTAGGTCGCGGGGGATTTTCTCTTCCCCAAAACGACAAAAAAACGCCCTTGACTCTCGCGAATCAAGGGCTAATAGGAATCCGGCAGCGACTTATCCTCCCGGGC
>ERZ772818.979-NODE-979-length-27235-cov-4.592311_pt1 | contig 27235 bp, 32 predicted proteins | sample MGYA00580837_ERZ772818 | MGnify/ENA primary metagenome ERZ772818 (study PRJEB29015, sample SAMEA2737671) | human gut metagenome | biome: human gut; feature: human-associated habitat; material: faeces | place: China | collected 2012 ...
CTGCGCCAACAATGGCATTATACGTATCAATCACCTTCATAATTATGTGTTCTCCTTCTTATTATATTATTTTATGGTATAAAAATAAGACCGGTTACACGGTCTCGCTCTGGGTTCGTTCATATTAGCACCTCATTCTTTCTTAAAAATTCATAATAAAAGACACCTCTGTGGGTGCCCTTTAGCATAAATTCTTATTTTTAGACGACAAAATAGTGAGAGTAAAAAAAGTTTTATAAAAGATGCTGGTGATTATGATTTCAATCAATATACACCTAAACAAGCAGCTGAGGATATTATAGATAACAAGCTCAATGCTAATTCACAGATAATACAGTTTATCGGGTTTATATGTGCGTCTAAATATTTTATGATTGCGCAAAAACATACTTCTGATTACTGCTCGTATTTACTATTTGGATATGCTGCAGATAACATTGCCTATCATGTCAAACGAAATGGAAAGTGGGAATAAACAGTCAAATTTTTCGTTTATATACGACTTTTCTAGCCAACAAGATATACATATTTCTCTATTACCGTTGTGACTGCGCCAATCGTTATTTGATTATGACCCACTCATGCCATTCGCTACCAAAAGAATAGCGATAAAAGATTTTTCCAGGATTCGCAAGTGCAAGTAGACATAAAAAATTTTTGTTTCCATTTGAACATAAGCATATTGCGTTAATCCATGTGTCAGAAGTATTTTCCGGAGAATTTTTAGCATTTATTCCAGAATAAATTCCAGCTGATAACACATCGTCCCAATTTTTAACACTTATATCTATATTTAGAAGTGACTCACTATTTAGTTGGTTGAGCGCACCCACAATTGTTTTATTGCTAGTCTGCAATTCCGAAATGGTAGCCTCATTTAATTTCTTAGCTACCCACTTCCAGAAAGTACCAAAAAGGAGTTTTTTATTCTTTCCATCTGCAGAATCACGAACCATCACTTCGTCTGCGTCTACTGGTGTTGCTGTTTTTTTGGTGTAGTTGTTCCAATTGTTATTTGCCATAGTCTTATACCTCCGTTGAAATATGTTGTTTGATAAGTTGTTTCAATTCTTCTAGCTCCGCTTTCACGGAATCAAGCTCAGATTGTATATCTTTGACTTTCTCATGCTCGTTCTTCAACATGGCGAACATACAGGGAATCATAATACGGTAGTTCCAGTTCTCAGCACGTCCTTTTTCGTCATGGTCAACGGCAATCGGGAACCTGCGGTCAATATCCTCTGCAATGAACATTGGCATTTCTTTTCCACTCCGTTCGTCTTGCTCCATAAGATATCCATCTTTGTATTTCGCCCAGATTACCTTGACTCTATATAGGTCTTCTAGTTCGTCTTCTTTTACTGTTTTCCCGAGTACTTTATAATGCATAGAGGATGATGCAATTGTTCCGACATCTCCATTTCCATTCTTTCCTAAGTTACTACCAGTTATAAGCTTAGGCATTTCTGGCACATTGAGAGTCAGAGAACTGCTTCCGGTTGTCTCAACTTTCATTCTGGATACAGTCTTCAGAAGAAGACCAGCTTGTTTACTCTCCAAAACAGTCCAATATCCATCAGAGTATTGCGCGGACAAATCGAGAAGCCCATGAACAAGGGGTGAATCGTAACCAGCTGTAGCTACAGACTCATTTATCTGGAACCACTCTTTTCCCTTGAAGTTTTTAAACCCAACCGAGTTATCTATTTGGGTTATTATATTTCCATTCGCGTCATACACCTCAAAGGTGCCATATCCATTATTCGGACCGCCAAGCTTCAATGTTCCACCTTTTGCATAGGTGAACGAAAAATATAACTGGTTGCCCTCTTTATAAACTCCTTTAACGGAACCATTATTTGTAAGAAGATCAAATATATCTTCGTGGGTAAGTGCGTCCACATCTATCACTACAGGGACAGATTGCATATCCAGCTGATTTGTAGTTCCATCTGCAGCATACAGGATAAATCTAACGGACACAACGCTTCTATCCAGTGAGCTAACAGTATAGCTTTTACTCGGCTCATTCACAGTTGAAACCAATGCGTTTGTAAATGTAGAGCCATCCGTGGAAGTCTGCACATACCATCTACCGGAATATGCTGTTCTTGTAGCACTGTCACCATCTCGATAATAAGCTTTTGCCGTAATTGTACTTGGTACAACCTTGTCATTCTGGCCTCGTTTTAGGATATTAGATGAAAGCTCGATAAAATATGTCCTGCCAGGTACACCCTGCTCTCCTTTATCGCCCTGTTCACCTTTTATCTTCGTCCAGCTATATTTTGTCGGGTCAATGGAATCATCCGGCGTGTCGTAATCAGTATATTGGCCAATATACTGCTTTCCGGCACTGACAACTACATCAAAGCCAGTTTTTCCGTCAGCACTATTCGCATAAGCTATGTGGAAATATGGCGTCTTTCCGTCCGCACCTGCTTTTCCAGGGATACCTTGTGAGCCATTCGCGCCTTTTACAAGTGTCCACGCGTAATCATCTGGATTAGTACTATCTTGCTCGGTAAAATCCGCATACATACCGATATACTCACGATTACTGTCCGACACAGAGAAATCTGTTTTTCCATCCGCAGAATTCGCATAGGCAATGTGTGTATAACTTGTTTTTCCATCTTTTCCGTCTACTCCATCCTTGCCATCAGAACCGTTTTCCCCATCAGCGCCTTTGTATCGGGTCCATGTATAATCAGCCGGATCATCACTTTCCGTTGGCGTTTCCTTATTATTTGCAATTCCGATATACGCAACATATTCTGGCTCAAGATAGATTGGATTTCCTACAGTATCGCATATGGTATTCCCATCTGTATCAATCCATGGAACGGTATCTGGGCTATCCGACATATCTTCGCCGTTTGGCATTGAGGCATATTTCATCCATGTATAAGATGGTTTTCCACTTTCACCTTTTGGACCCTGTACACCTTGATCTCCTTTAAATTGCGCCCATGTGTACTTTTTGGGATCTGTACTATCATTTATTTCAAAGTCCGTATATGTACCAATATACACATCTGGGGTTTTAGTAAGTTGCGAAGATGTTGGATTTTTGACAGGAGCGTATTTGATATGCAGATATGGGGTCTTTCCGTCTGCTCCGGGAGCTCCAGCAATTCCCTGTTCTCCTTTTGGACCTTGGGGACCGGTATCACCTTTTGGTCCTGGAATCCCCTGATCCCCTTTTTCCCCCTGAAGACCATCCAGTCCCTTATTTCCTTGGGGACCGGCATACAGTTTCGTCAGGACAAATCTTTTTGTCACAGCCAGCACTTGCAAATATACTGCCTGGATTTCAACCCATCCGTTATCTACTGTCAGTCCGGTTACAGTGAATGTCTTGGATGCATTGTTCCAGACACCAGTGACACCTTCTGACTTTGTAACCATATAAGTACAATCTGCCGTAATATCTTTTGAACCATACATTACTGTCGGCTTTGTAGTAATCCCAGATGGAAATGTACTGTAATTGCCATCTGAGTCAACGGAAATTGCCTGGTACTCATTACTCAGTTGCAGAGTCATATTTTTAGCTGCAGCTATGTTGTTATCCATTCCCTTAAGCTTGTCAGCTAAAGAAGTATCTCCTAGGTAAAAACGATTGCTGTTGATTGATACCTCCCCGGTATCTGCATTTACTTCAAAAGTGGTGTTTCCGTCATTGTCCTGGGCTTTCAGACCTCTTGTGTTGATCCATTCTGCCTGAATACCAATGGCATACAGGATATTAAGTACTGCATCCCCATTGGAATCAAAACCGGCTTTCCAGGTCTCCCCTCCATCTGTGGAAAGGAAAAATCCGTCAACCCCATTTTTGTAAATAACCTGTGATTCTTCCAGAGTAGGCTTATCATGACGGTAGGAAATCACGGAGCCATCGTCCTGTTCTTCATCCGTATAATAAAAGCCAAGGGTATTGGCTGCCAGTTCATTCATCTGCTTCAGTTTGATATCATAAGCAGTCATCTTCTGACGAGCATCCTCTTTTACCTGCTCTACCAGAACTTTGTTTTCATCCGGATATTCTGCTCCCTGGGACTCCATGCTCTTTGCTTTGCAAGAAAAATTGGTAGAATCCGCGAACAGAAATTCAATGTCAGTTGCATAGGACCGGTACACGTTTCCACGGTAATCTTCGAACTGGACTGCATCACCAAAAGTTGCGTATCCGATTGGTACACTACTTAAAGAAAACGAAAGGATCTGGAAACCAACCAGAATCCGTCCGATACGGTTCACACCGTCCTCGACGTTTCTAGCAAGCAGCTGATTTTCTTTCAGATTGATCATATACCCTTCGGTTCCGTATACATAATCCTGTTTGTCTTCTGTATATTTCACTCCGGTAACTGTGATAATATCAGTATCCGTCTGCACGTCATCAATGCCCTCGGAAAGATCCAGACCAATAGTCGCATCCTCCCTGGTCATGATGATCTGATTTCCTTCCGTATCACAGATACTGTTTCCCTGGGTATCTAGCCAGGGTGTTTCCACAAGCTCCACTACCTTAGGTGCTGCCTGGTAGGTAACAATCCTCAGAAGATCATTCTCATCAATCCGCGCATTACCACCAGCAAGAGCAGCCACCATTCCGATCACAGCCCTGTATGTCGTACTGGTCGGCTTCTGCATGACGCGGAAATCATCATTTGTAAACGCTGCATCTCCCAGGGAAATCCCACATGCCTGACAGCAGTCACGAAGGACTTCCCCGGCAGTACAGGGAAAAGTAAGATTGGTTTCATAACTTTTGTCCGTTTTACTCATGTAATCCAGCAGTGTAAGGTTTATTTCCTCATCAACAGCAGGCTTTTTGCACACAATAAAAGACCCTCTTTTGAAGGTCTCCACTTTCCCATCTGATAATTCCAGATTCATGTATATTGCAAATACCGCCCTGTTAAAACTGTATCCCGAAAACTGTCCCTCATCATTTACCAGGGATATTGTAGCTGTCTTTTCAATTGCCACACCTACAGGGAAACTGCTGCTGTCTGCTGAATCCACGATTCCGTTTCCATCCAGGTAAAAGTCTTCTTTTTTAAGCGGAAGGTTTGTCCCATCTGCAAGAGTAACATTTGCTGTTACATAATAATCCTGGTTTTCTTTTGACTCTTTCAGGAGCTGATCAGATACATTGATCATAATTTCTTTTTCCTCCTTATGTTGATTGACAGGCCTGTCCATTTTTCATTGTTCTTTTCCAGGGTCTGCGCATCCATGTTGTAATTGGAACAATAAAATTCAGCGTCAATCCATTTTCCCGGAATTCTGGGATCTTTGTGATGGAATGTGAAGCTCTTCTTATCAATGAGAACATTCAAGATTGCTGCGATTTCTTCCCAGGTAAGTTCTCCCCACACAAGGTCATATCCGCTAATTGTACCCATAACGGAATTATGCATGGTCAGCGACTGATCACGCTTTGTGCTTTTGGTGCTTGTTGTGGAAAACACCGGTTTATAAGTTTCAGGAGCCGCAATTGCGACTCCATCAATTTTAAAACATTCTTCTGCCATCTAAGCACCTCCTAATCATCAAGCTTAAACGGATTTCTTCCTCCGTTCCGATTTCTTCTCAGTTCTCCTTCTTCCAGTACAATATCCAGGAGATTTCTTCCGGAAGCAGACACGGAAACATTGTAGGTATTGTTTCCCTGCTTACCACCAGTTTCTTCCCTTACGATCTGCCGGATTAAGCTTTCCGGAGCTTCCAGGTTCCTACCGTTCTTCTGATCCCCCAGTACTGCCAGGAACTCGCTTCTTGGCGGGATCACGGCTCCTGTTGCCAGGTATGGTACTGTTTTTACCCTTGGCAAATTTAAGCTGTAATTGCCCCATCTACGACCGCCATTTGGCAGCTGTACATTGTAGGAGAAGGTAAAACCTCTCTCAATATTACCTATGGTGTTGTTGATATTGCCGACCGTAGTGTTTACTTTTCTAATAACATCATTCAGGGTATCTGTTATTCCTCTGATTCCGCTTGAAATCCCAGATAACAGATTATTTCCTATTCTTGTTCCAACTGGTTCCATATTTCCAGCAAGTCCTTCAAGGTTTATATTCATGTTGCGGATCATTTCAGAAATAATCTGTTCAATACGATCTCGCGCACGTTCCCATTTTTTTGTCATGGTATTGTACTGACTTGAAAAATGGCTTTCTACCGTTTTGTGCATCTCTCCCAGTTTTAAATTTGCGTGTTGCTTCATCTGATCGAGATTCTTATCTACTTCTTCTGCTGAATTTCCCCAGTTTGTTACCGTTGCTGTGCTGATATTCCCTGTATGGTCCGATACAGAACGCTCAGTCTCTGACATTGCTTTTTCTGTATCCGTCTTAATTCCAAACATGGCGTTACCTATTGCTGCAGAAGCTGCACCCATTCCAGTTTCAACAGATTTTTTGGTGTTATCCATAGAAGTCTTCGTGCTGGATTCGGTCTCGCGGACAGCATCTGGAAATCTCTCTGCAAATATTTTGGCAACAGATTCCGTGTTAATTCCAAGCTGCTCTGCTGTATCCATAATTGCTTTATATGCTTCCTGCGCCGTGCCCCCCGCATCCGTGGTATTATCAAGTGCATTATTCAGAGACCCTTGTGCATCAACGCCAAGATGGAGCTGGTTTGTTATGTTTCCGATAGCTACTTTCATATCGTTATAAAGCTGGCTGCCTTCCTCAATCTTCTCATTTCCAAACTCAATGGAGCCTGCCATATTGGTTGTGTTATTATCCAGAGTCTTAATCGATTCAGACAAAATATCAAGCATGTCATCTGTAATCAGTCCCTGCTGATACAACAAGGAAAATGCCTGCTCCGCCTGGTCAGATGTAACTCCCATCTCACCAAGCTTATCAATCAACTTCTGAGTAGCACTTGCCTTGTCCTCGGCTGTCATGCCTTCCTGTTCCAGACTTTCTTTCAACTGCCAGATTTCCTCTGCAGATCCAGAAATAATGTCTCCCCTGTTCTGCAAGGTCTGAATAAAATTATTCATGGTATTGCCAAATGTACTGCCAATGCCATTACCGCCCTGCATGGTTTCCACAAATCCTGCCAGTTCAGAAGTTGCAACAGTTGCTGCACCTCCCACGGCTATGATCAAACCTGCAGTTCCAACCAATGGACCAAGAGCAGCTGCAAAATCTGATGCAGCCCCAGTTGCACCTTTCAAAGCGTTTCCCAGTATCGTCTCCACGCCATCTATGAGCGCCGCTGTATTCTCAGCGCTTATAAGCTTAGTTGCCAGGCGTCCGATCAAGTAAGCTGCCAGATGATCAAGACCGGTTATCTGTGCCACTTTCACAGCACCAAAGGCAACAATAAGGCCTGCTGTTATCTTTCCTGCCAGACTGCTTCTCCAAAGACCGCCCAAAGCTCCGCCAAGTCCGTCTATCAATACACTTGCTGCAGTTTCAAGCAATTTTTCCCAGGGCAGTTCTGCAAGAAACTCCCCAATTCCTTCTCCCAGTTTCTGGAATGTACCGTTATCAATGGCTGCGGTGATGCAATCACACAGATGAGAAAGGAAGTCACCAAAGGCTTTTCCGTTTCCTTTCCAGTCAATGTCATTGACCATGGTCTGGATGCCGGATTTCAGATTCTCCTGGAAGCTCTTCCAGTCAAATTCATTGTCAAAACCAGCTAAGGTTTCAAATGCCCCGTTGATTACACCTACCAGTGCTTTTGCAATGTCCGTAAAACTAATCTTACTGAATGTTCCTGTCATAGCCTTGCCGACAGCTTTTCCAAGTTCTGTCCAGCCGGTTATGCCTGCATCATTCTTTCTGGACATTTCGTTCACAAATCCGGATAACATTCTCCAGGAAATCATGAATTTATTTCCAAGCAGTTCTCCAAGGGACGTCCAGTTAATCTCCCTGATAGCTCCGTGAAGTCCTTTCGCAATACTGGAACCAATTTTATTAAAGTCAATGCCACCATTTCCAATCAGTAGGTTCAACGAATTTACTAAGGTGTTGACTCCTGCACCAAGCGTCCGTCCCATCAGATCCCAGTTAATGTGATTCACCAGGCTGTTGAATGTTGTGGTAAATGCAGTAATAAACCTGGTAACCTCAGGACCAACATTATCCCAGTTAATGACGTTATAAATCTTCTGAAGACCTTTATTGATTCCATCTGCAATATACGCACCAAGACCTTCCCAGTCTTCGTTCTGGATCAGTTCCTTAATCTTGTCTGCAATCCCCTTCAGGGAACTTTCGATTGGAACCTCTTCGAACATATCTTTTTGAGATGGACCGGTATATTTTCCTGTGGAGCCGGTATTGCTGTTGTCTTTTCCATCATCATACCGGTTGATTTCGTCAATCGGGCTGAGATATCCTTGTAATGCCTTAGCTGCTTTCTTAGCACTATTTGCCGTCTTATCCAGACTGACTGCATAATTCTCCTGGACTGCAATTGCTTTGACAAAAGTTTTCTGCCCGGTAAGTGCCGCGATCAGCATTCCTACGCGTGTTACTGCCTGAGATATGAGATTGATGAAACTTACCAGGATAGGCGACACCGTTGTAAGAATTGGTGCAAAAGCTGTGGCAAAACTGTTTTTCAGCTGGGTAAGCGCCGACTGCAGTTCTGACAGACTCTGATTTACTTTCCCTGTATTGGTAAGCAGATCGTGCTGTGCAAGGTTCTGTATTCCCTCCGTAGCTGCACTTCTAATCTTATTGAATAATGCAAACAGGGTGCGGATCCCAAATGCATATTTCATCAGCTTCTTAAGGGACAAAGTGCTCTTGTTTGCTGATTTATGAATGCCAAAGATACCGCTGGAGATCTTCTGCAGACCGCCAACGATTGCTCCGGATGCAAGCTGCATGAATTTTGACATCAGCTTATCAAGGGCCTGCCAAAGTTCATGGAGTTTTTGCTTCATGCCGGTGATTCCGGATTGCTTTAACTTTTCAGCAAAACGCCGGGCTGATTCTGCAAGTCCACTGAATTTAGAGGACGATCTGGCAGTCTCTTCGCCGCATTCCTTTAATTTCATTTCTGTAGTGGCAAAAGAAGTATTTAAACGGTTGTTCATATCATCCAGGCGCATTTCTTCCACAGTAAGCCTGGAAGCCGTGCTCTGATATTCAGAAAGACTGCGCGGATCCATGTAGGCAGTACCAGAACTTTTCATTTCAGCCTGCTTCTTCTGGAGCTTGTCCATCTTATTCCAGATTTCATCCAGCTGGTCTACCAGATTCTTCATGGAGTCTGCCGGGAATCCCATATCCAGCCATTCCCTTTGTTTCTGTTCCACCTTTTCAAACTCATTATCCAGCTTTTTGATTTCAGCCCCGAGGCGCTTGTATTCCTCAGTCTCAATTTTCTGATCAGAAAGTTCCTTCAGCCTCTTTCTCAGAGCCTCCACTTTCTGCTCCTGCTGCCCATACTGGTTATTCAGTTTGGAAAGGGAATCCAGCTGCTTCTGCAGAGCGATTTTAGCCTTTTCCCCAAGACCTTCCACAGAGGAAGACATGCGCTTGACAGAAGCCTCTATTCCCTTCATTCCGACCTTTACACCTTTTTCATCTGCCTTTGTTTCGAGAGTAATTGTTCCGTCTGCCATATTCTCACCTCTTCAATCCAAACAGTTCCTTAAGAGCTGCCTCTTCCTCAGCTGACCTTTTCTTTGTCTCACCCTGGAGATCTATCAGCTTTTTATTCTTCTGGTAAAATTCCAGTTCCCATTTTTCTAGCTTCTTGCCGTTCATTTTCTTCTGGCGGATCTGAAGAATCTCATGGAAAAGCCCTTCTGAGATTTCCATGTATGCACCCATGAACGTCCACCAGTGCATGTACTTCACAGACCGGATATCTTTTCCCATGTTTTTATTGATTGCAGAAGCAATTAGGGGAGAATCCTTATCCCAGTCCATCAACCGGGCTTTGTTTTTCCCCTCACCACTGATTCCGCAGTCAATAAATTCAAACGCTTTGTCAATGGCCTCCTGCAGATATTCATGTGGGATCTCTTCTGCATTCCAGAAAAAGATATCAAACAGAACTTCAATCCTGTCCTCTTCGTTCAGTTCCGGATCCGCCATAGCTTTCAGTATATCCAGGATTGCACGAAAATCAGTCCGGATCTTATACTGCTCGCCGCCCAGTTCAATAGAATGGGGCAGTTTCCACATATCATCCATGACGGCGGCGCTTCTTTGTGTAGTTTGGCTTGTGCTGCTGGTACTTCTGGGTGTACTTGCTCACCCTGCTCTGGGTTCTCTTGATCCGGCCATCAAACTCTTTGTTGATCACGTCACACAAAGTGTCCATGCACACTTCCACAAACAGTTTTCCGTTTGCCATTGGAGAAAAGGGTCCCAGGATTGAAAAGAAGGTGGAACCGGTATCAGCTCCCATCAGATAGTCCATTTTTTCAATCACCCTCTGTTCGCATTCAGTCACAGTTTCCTTTTCATCTGTGGTAAAGTTTGCAAAATACTGCTGTACTTCCTCATATCTGGAAATGATGTTTGTGTCTGCCGGACGGAAACGGAAAACTGCCAGATTCTCACCGTAATGATTCTTTATGTCATACTCCTTACTACCGTCATCAATGACAATTGTGTTTGTTTCCTGGTTCTGTATCTGTTCCATGATTACCTCCTAAAATAGGGAGCACGTCCGCGACATACTCCCGTTAACATTTTCACTTATTACCCTGTGATCTCTCCAGCTTCAAATACCGGATTTCCAGTCTTAAGAGACTCCGCGGTTACATATCCCTTTGTTCTTGCTCCATTCTCATGAACATTGAACGGGAAATTAACGCCCTCAGTACCGCCTCCGTAAGACTGTGGTTTTACCAGTACTTCCTGTGCATAAGCCAGATGTTTAACAGCTTCTGTGTCCTCTACAATAACCTCCAGCATCAGAGTCTTGCAGGCGTCACCTTTTAAACGTCCCATGGCAATCTCACGGATCTTTGGATAAAGTTTTGATGCTGAATCCGCATAGAATGGATCTGCACTCATGGATGGCTGGTAGCCTTTGTCGGTAACCTTGGTTTTGCCAAGAATGTTCTCTTTAGTTTCTGTATCCGGATTCAGATCTACAGACATGTCATCAATGTCCTCACCCAGAATTTCCCATGCTGCTTTTGCCGGATCACTTCCCCAGGAAGTGTCCAGGAAATGTGCTAATGCTTCTCTTTCTAACTTCATGTTCTCTTTTTCCTTTCTTTGTAAATAACTCTTGCCTGTATCATGTATCTTGCCATTGTCCCGTCCTGGTTCACCCCGGACAGATTGGGCATGTTCTGGAGATTCTCCATCTTTTGGATCTCGCATTCTTCCCCGAAGTCTGGAAAATCCTTGCTGTCATTCTGCTGATCCAGCCAGTCCATAAAAGCCTGCGCAAAGTTCATGGCTTCCAGGTTCAGATCATCCTGGCAGGAAGAATAAGATTTGACGATCACAATGGTAAAGCCGTATTCCTTCAGGACATCGCCGATAATATATTTCTTTTTCACCTTGTCAGAATAATTTGTGATCAGTGAAATGCTGTCCTCCGATTCAGGGGAAAAGTTGAAGTTCAGCATGTCACCGGCAAGCTCGCTGACCTTTGGCTCAAAATATGCTTTTATCGCATCATGCTTTGTCATACTCTTCCTCCAAGCTTCAGATATTCTTCATAAAACTTTGCCAGGTCTTCTTTCCTTGCAGTCATCATAGCCTGATCCCAGTGATCTGTTGCCAGAGGATGATGAAAAGTATTGTACTTCAGCTTTCTGCCTGTCGGGTTCTTATGAGGTGGAGACCAGAAGCCCATCATCTCCTCGCCATCAAATATCGGGATATTCGGACCATACAGCTCGCCCATGTACTGGTAATGAGCATAGGGGCTGTTATAGGTGATGTATCCTGCACCCTCATCCGCCGTGATATCTACATTCTGTGCAAGTACCAGGTTATCCGCCGGCACGTAAGGATCCATGAAACGTGCTGCAGTCGTCGCCAGGGAAAGCATGCCCGGCTGTCCGCCCAGCTTCTTTTTTGCAATCTGATCAGAAGAATCATTCCACTCAAAATTTACTTTCATGGTATCAGCCTCCCAGTCTGTAATGCTTTGCCAAGGGAAAACTGGTGTTGTCGGAAAATGCTGTTACCTTAAATGCATTCGGTTTATGCCGGTTCAGTACCTGTGCTGCAGTCTGACCAGAAACTCCCATGATCTCATCCAGGCATTCCCCATAAATCACAATGTCGCCCTGGGAAGCTGTGAAATGTTCTTCCGGAGCGTCTTTGTATTCTGCATAAGGCAGGTACCTGTCATCCTCTGGAATCCGCACCACGTAAGTGTTCTGGACGCTTGCCTGGGTGCCGTTAAAACTGGTATTCACCTGAGCTTTCCAGAAACAGTTGTGGAGCACTGTCCTTTTCCAGTGCTCCTTTCTGTCTTCACTGTCTGCTGCCTGGATCCGGTTGTATAAGGTGATGGTATGAATATAATTCTGGTTCATGCTCACACCCCCGCATACAAAAGTCCTGTGTTGCCCAGGTATCTGTAAACGATCTCCCTGGTCTTCTTTGCCTTTCCCTCTTCTGTGAAGGTAGACTGGGACACATCAAAAGTTCCGGATTCCCCGTCATTGGAATAGGACTGTAAAACACCGCCCTGCTCTGCTGCCTGCTGTGCACTTTTATCTGCCTGATACAGTAGCTCTGCAAGCTCACAGGTGCAGTCTTTCACTTCATCTGTTATAAGCCCGAAATTGGAAACCAGGCGGCTGAATGTGTACTGGTTCAGCACACGTTCAGCCTGTTTTTCCCAGAATGGAAAGTCATCCTCTGACAGCTTTGGATCCCGTCCAAGCAGATAGCCGGATTCATAGTAATTGTAAGAGGCGTACATACTTCATCACATCCTTATCAGGCGCCAGCTTTCAGAATAGAGAACGGACATCTCTTTGTTTTGTCCTTCTCTACGCTGTTGATCGGGTTTGGAATCTCCCATCCGAGTCTCATAACAGCTCTGAGCGCAACCATATCATTCTGCATAAGGTTGTATGCAATGGAGCCGTCAGTATTCTGGACAACACCCTCTGTAAACAGCTTAAAGGTGATATCCTGACGGATGGAATAAGCCAGCTGTGAAAAATCACCGGAGATCATCAACGCTTTGCTCTTGTCAAAGGAACCATTGTTCGGGAAGTTCATCGGGCTGCCATCCAGAAAATAATTGGTGCCGCTCTGCATGTCGCTCTTGAACAGAGGATCACCATTGGCATTTTTCAGACCTCTCAGTTTCGCTCTCATGGAAATGTCTGCCATATGAGCGTTTACGAAGTAGCCACTCCCCTCAATCTTTGCAATGGAACCGTCTTCTCCCATAATCTTGCCATACAGATCATCCTCAGTGCCAAGTGTTACTACGGATTTCGCTGTAGTCGCGGTTGCCACAACATCAGCTCTCCAGGAAGTCGGCTTGTCATCTCCAAAAAGGATTGCACCGTCAATCTTCTTTCCAAATGCTTCAATGACTCTTGGTCTGACCTCAGCCCAGATATCATACTCAGAATCATCCAGGACAGCTTCAGGGATTGGAACGATTACCGCAATCTCTTCTGCAGTAATGAATTTCTTCTCCCATGCCATCTTTGTTGTCTTTTTCTGCCCAGTATCACCATTAACGAAATATGCAATCGGCAGCATATCAAGTACCGGCATTTTGTACTGTCTGGATGTCATGTTTGGCAGCCTGCGCCCTCTCTGGAGCACAGCGGACTGGGTAATAACGCCCTGTATAATCTCATTGGATTCCTGTACCGGAATCAAGGACTCTGCACCGGAACGGTCAATAATGTTTACATCAGTATCAAAAATGTGTAAATTCATAATGTATTTATTTCTCATCTTTCAATTTCCTCCATCATCTTCTGGCGGCAGCACGAATCCGGTCATTGATCGTCATGTTCATGTTTCCACCAGTATCCTGGTTATCAGATCCAGTGGAAGTAGATACTCTGTAAGTACCGGTTCCTGTATATCTTGGGTTTTCTTTCAGGAATTTATCTGCCGCCTTTGCAAAATCCGTCTTATCATCCACCAGCTTATTGACCTTGAAAAGAACATAATCCATGTCCTCAGCCTTTACGCCTTTGGAAGATAATACCTTTTCATTCTTCAGCTGCTGTGCTTCCTGCCGTGCTGCATCCCGCTCCTGTGTGAGAGCGTCCACATCTGGCTGCTGTGCCTTCTGCTTTGCCTTAAAATCAGCAATGGCTGTTGTGATCTGATCTTCACTCAGCCCCTGTTTCCTGTAGAAATCCGCAAGTGCCGCGCGTGTAGCTTTTTCAGCTCTGTTATTGGCAATCTCTTCTGCCTGTTCAAATGTATATCCAGCGCTTCCTCTCTGGCCGCTGCCACCAGTCCCACCATTTCCGCTCTGGTTTCCGGCACCGGCGTTTCCGCCATCTCCACCTTCGTCAAAAATGTGTAAATTCATAAGTTTATATCTCATTTTTCTTTACCTCCGTATTGCCTCGACAGGCACCCACAGCTTTTACCGCCTTCATGTTTTGGGCATAATAAAACCAGCGTAGATTTTGCGCTGGTTAAATAAACTCTATGCAATTGTATTCCTGGTTAATGGCTGTCAGCCCGAGGAACCAGGAGTCTACCAGGAGCTGTCCTCTTTCATCCAGATGCTCCCATTCAATGATTGTCTTTCCGGAATCGGTGTCAGCTCTTATCCGGTTATCTGTCAGTTCTTCCAGGGAATTGATCAGATTGCAGGTCAATGCGGAAATGGCAGCACACACAATATCCTGACCATTTACTGATCTGTTTGCGTGACCATTCATGTGGATTCCCGTGGAAGTAATCGCTACTTCTATCATCTTTACCTCCTGTTGCGCTGGCGCAAATTTTGCATATAAAAATACCACCAACCATTTCTGATCAGTGGTATCAGTCGTCTCTATGATTCGGACAGTTCAAACAAATATTTTTATAATCCATCTTCTTCAATACCTCATCTGGGATTGTCCAGTCAGGTGCCAGACCCTCGACATTCATATGAATGTCAAAACATATCCCATCATCAATTTCTTTCTCCATTAATGGACATTCAATCTTTTTTAATGCCATATTTCTCTGCCACCTCCCTGATTTTTAGTGTTGGAGCATCAAATTGTTCTTTTTTAAAGGCTGTCCGAATGTTATTATTCTCTGTATCCACATATGTAGCACCATTCGGACCATAGTAGTTAATAAATCGTCCATTCCACCGTGTAAGTGAAATATCAGATTCTTTGATAAATTGTTCTGCCTCAGCTCTGGTAACTCCATGTTCTCTTACCTCATTTATATGACTGTTATCAAATGTAAATTTCGAAACATCTATCTTATCTGGATTTATTTTAGGAATGCCCTTTATTTTTGCCTCTGATAATTCTGCCTTTATTTTATCATTTATAGCAGATTCTTCAAGAACTTTCTGCTCTGCTTTTGTTGGCATGAACTTCCCTTTCAGACCATCCTGCATGATTCTGGCTTTCTGCTCTGGAAGTTTCATCTTCTCTGAGAAATCCTTGTAGGTCTGTATTTGCCCCTGGTACTTGGCTTTTGCCAGGATTATTTCCTGTTCATCAGCTCCGCCCTCTTGAAGTAGTTTTATTTTCTGCCTCTGGGCGCGCATGCCACGTTCCATCTTTCTCTGCTGCTGAAGGGCTTCATAGGTGGTGTACTGCTTTCCGTTGTACTCTTTGGGGGTGTTCTCAGCATCAAGCATTTTCCGGAGCTGTTCATCTGTATACGTCCGCACAGATCCAGGAGGAAATGGTTTATAATCATAGATGATAACAGTTAATTCCGCATAAGCCTGTTACAGTTCCATATCCTGTACTTTTTACAAAATCCGGATAATCTGTCATAATTACATCACCTCCACAATAAAAGGAGCCATTCGGCCCCTTTTAATTCCAATATTTTTTCTCTGCTTTTATTCTTGCTTCTATCGCATCTTCCTTTTTTTCATATTGCCCTAAATTAATTCGTCTTCCATCAACTGTAATTCCAACACGCCATTTCTGTTGTTCTTTTCTCCACCAAACTCCAGAATGTCCTGATGTATTTGTTTTTCTCGTTCTTTTGTCTCGATTCCAACAATTTTCTTGCAATGTAATCCATCTACAATTGTCTGGTGAATAGTCTTTTTCGACATCAATTCTATCAATTGTTAATTTTTCTTTATACCCATTCTTCAAAGCCCATTCTTTAAATGTTTCAAAATCATGTAACCATTCGTCACATACTTTAATGCCTTTTCCGCCATAATATTCATAATTGCTACAGCTGGGAATATAGCATCTTGCTTTCATTGCACGCCATTCATTATGTAACCTCGTTCCAGTTCCTTTATGCGTACCATTTGCTTGCGATATAGCTTCCATTCGAAGGCAACCACACGACTTTACATAACCATTTCGTAAACGTGTTCCCAGCTTAACCGTCGTTTTCCCACAATCGCATTTACATAACCACTGTGATTTCTGATCAGAGCTGCTTTTTTTATTTTCAACACGCTTCAATACAATAAGTCTTCCAAATCTTTTTCCTGTTAAATCTATATACTTTCCAGTCATAAACAACACTCCTTCCAAATAGCAGTTGCCTGCTGAAAACCGCCCTTAAATGCTTCAATTCTTTCTGCAACAACGCAGTCCATAATTAATTCATCTATTTCATTAAATTTTTGAAACCCCAGTTTTTCTTTCAATTCATCTGCTATTTTTCTGTAAATGGCTGTTAATTCCTCACTATCTGTTTGTTCTTCTGACCATTCTCTGTATATTTTTTCAATCTCGCTCATAAATAAAAACTCCTTTCAAATTTTGATTCTTGAAAGAAGTCTCCATCTGCATTATAATATTTACAGAAGGAAACTTCTAGCTACTATAAGGAATTCCAATCTTTGGTCGGGGAGGAATTCCTTATTTTTTTATTTTGCCTTCCAATAGCTTTATTCCTCTTCTTATTCCATCAGTTCGTTTTATTTTCTCTTGTTCACAATATTTATCTAATATTGTTAAACATTCTTCATCAAGACGAACGTGAATGGGATTAGATTTAGGACTATCCGTTGGTCTTCCTGTTCTAGGACTCATATTTTCACCTCACTTTTGTAGCCCATAAATACATTATATATTTTTGTAGCCCAAAAGTCAAGAAAATAATTTGACATCTCATTTCAAAGGTAGTATTATAAACATACCCTTTAGGGAACTAAATGGACGTATAGCTTAATGGATAGAGCAATTGTCTTACTAACAATCAGATGCGGGTTCGAATCCCGCTACGAAAGACAGCAGGTGTCGTTTATGCGACACCTTTTATTTTTCCCAATGAAAAACTCGACCTTGCCAGACTTGATGATCTGGTCGAGCCCCTACATGTGCAGAAACCTCTACATACTCAACTCCCAAAGCTTCCATTACCTGCCGATTAATTTCGGCCTGCACCTGCCGGAAACCTGTGAGGATTGCTCTCCTGGCTGCCACGTCAATTCTATCCCGATGTCCAGAATCATATTCTATGTACCGAAGCCCAGAGGCCGTCATCTGATTCACAGTCCGTTTGAGCACTGTATTGTAATCAAATGCCCCTGACTTAATATCGATAACAGCCTGGTCCATGGTAGATCTGTAATAATCCATCAAGGGCGAAGACTGGATCTTGCCAGTTGCCGGATTACGGATGGCAAATCCCATGGAACTGGTCAGATTCTTATATTCTCCCTGGAGCTGTTTCTTGGTTGCCTTGATCAACTGCTGAAGCACAAAATTTTCTTCAAGCGGAATCTGCTGCATTCTGGCAAGTTTAAAGAAATGCTCCTGCTCGTAATACTGTTTGTACACCTCATCAGAAAATATCCTGTCCATCTCTGCATCCGTTGCCTGTAATGCGCTCTGGATCCATCCACGGATATCTTCCTCTGCCATTCCCAACTGCTGTAGCCTGCTGATCTGCCAGTCTACAGAAGCACTCGCAAAACCATTTTCTTTGATCCTTCGGACAATATCTGTCATGATCCGGACTTCCAGTTCTGAGAAAATGTTGCTGACTTTTACTGTGAGTTTTTCAATCTCTCCCTGTGTCATTCAATCACCGTCTCTTCTGGCTGCTGAACATTCTTTTTCGCCTGCTCTTCTGTCTCTGCATAATACTTAGAACGGTACTCCCAGAGCGGCATAGCTCCCATGGCTACATCCTGGCGATCCGACTGCCGTTCCGCTTCCTTATCCTCAATAATGGAATCATCAAAATCAATTGTTGCCTCAGCATCCAGATTGAGCTGATTTCCCAGGACAATTCCCAATCTGATAATGATCTTCACCAGTTCCTTCAGAACGTCTTCCAGGATAACCTCATGCTTTTTAATCATTCGATACATATCAGAGTTTTCTGAAATAACTTCTGTAGCCGTCTTCACACCAGAACAATCAAACTTGTATCTCTCAGTTCCGAAACCACATTTCAAAGAAAGATAATTCAGATCATCATTGATGGCCTTGGAGTGCTCGTCTGACCTGAGATCCATATTGATTTCTTTTATCAGCCCTTCTTTGTCCTTATCATAGTTATCCGGGAGCTGATAGAACACAGCGTCTTCCGGGTCAAAAGCCAGGCTGCCATCAACATTCTTGACCATCTCAGGTGCAACAAATATCCTCTTGCGCCCCAGATCAAACTCATTGGTATAGGAATCATACTCAATATCCAGCTTTTTCAGTACATCAATGGCATTTGCATAAATTGCAATGCCCATGGGATTGCTCTCGTCCTCGTCTGCGTTGTTCACAATATTCAGACGGTCAATCACGTACTGTGGCTCAGGTGAACCGGTTTCAATCCTTGCAGGAAGATAACGAAACGGAGACAGCAGCTTCCATTCCTCTTCCTTCAGTTCTTTGCCTTCCTGGCTGCCCTGCTGGCATTCCAGTACACAGTTTTCAATTACATACTGCATTCCATTCTCAGTCTCTTCCAGTCTGTGGATCTGAACCTGCACATATTTTTTCCTGGCTACCGTCTTCTGGAATGTAAATGCACACTCTGTCACTTTCCCGTTGCTCCAGCTGATCGGGAAGATATTGGCTGCACTCACATAGTCAATCCCAATCTTTCCAGTTCCAGGCAGGATTCTGCCTTCTCCATCTGCTTCTGCATCATACAGATAGGGAATATATGCTACTGTTCCGGAATATGCTTTTCGTTCCTGGTAATCGTTTCCCAGTACCAGGAAATGATTCTGCTGTAGGATTTTCTCCACGAATGCTCCCGTAGACTCATCTGAGAGAGTGATCCGCACGCGCTCATTCAGCAGCAGATCCGCGATATCCTCAGAAAGTTTTTTTGCCATTCCAAGGCTTTTTCTCTGCTTTCTGGAATAAGTTCCCTGTCCGGAATAAACCCGGTAAAAGGTAAAGTTTCGTACCTTTCCTTTGTACCAGCTTTCCCACACAGCAATCATCCTATAGAAAGACTTATCCACGGTATCAATTCCTTTTTTCTGGAAATAACTAAATATATCCATCCTCTTCAACCTCCTTTCTCGCGATATCCACGATATATTCTTTGTCATCTGTTATTTCGGTCGGAAGCCACTGCTTTATATACCGCCACGCCGTCATTACTGCATAACGTAACGCATCAACTCCGTGATCATTTTCCTTAACCGGCACCTCTTTGCCTTTTTCAATGGACTTCTTGTCATACTCATAAGTTCCAAGCTCTCTGATCAGATTCTCCTGTTTCGGTGAAATGCTCAAAATATCAAAGACAAAAGCTTTCTGCACACGGCTGATACCAAGAGCTACGTCGTTGTCTGCGTCTCTGATCAGAACGCTGTAATCCAAGCCAGATCTGGTTGCTCTTCTGATTTCCTCCTGGAGACCTTTTGCAGATGGATCCAGGCATACATAAAAGGCTTTGATCCCATATTCCTCATGCAAATCATTCATAAACTCAACCAGATCCTGTGCATACTCTGAAGGGCTTCGCTGTGTTCCGGAATCGCGTCCGCTGTGATAATACTCTCCAAGGCCAGGAAACTTCTGTCTGTACGTATCAAGCCCGAACGCCTGATAAGTGGTGGCATTTTGCTGTCCGTAGTCACCACCGATAAATGCCCGATCATAACTTCTGCCAGGCTCTGGCTTTTTCCTGTTCCGATCAGAAAACATGTAATAGATCAGCTCATCTACTCCGACTGGTTCGCCAAGCCATGTCCAGCGGTACATCTTCGGATCCACTGCTTTCATAGCTTCAGCAGAATCGATCAGATCCTGTCCGAGCCAGGCAACAGGAACGTCCCTGTAATCGGTATGTATGTGAATGCAGTCTGATCGCTGTTCCATCTTCTTACACCAGAGGTTCACAGGAGCATTCGGATTCTTTGGCGGGTTGTACAAATAGATCATCTGGAAACCTGCTTTATTTCCACGGACGAATGTTGCTTCTATGTTGGCAAGCTCGTCCTCGCCTTCTCCATCATCAAAAAACTCTGTCAACTCATCCAGGACAACCAGCTTAATAGGCTTATCCTCATCAATGATACCTTTTGTGTCGTCAATGCCATCAGATCCGGAAAAGTAGATTGTGGTGTTATATTTTTTGTATGTGATCTCCATAGGACTTTTAGTAATATAAAACCGGTTCTTTGGAATCTGAAGCCGGTTGATACCTCGGAGCATTTCCTTGTAGACTGTCTTCCGAAGCTTGTTATGATGCTTGCGAAGAACCACCGCTGATCCATGTGGATCCGCTACAATCTGATAGTCTGTCCGGATGGCTGCAAAACTGGATTTCGTACCGGCACGACCAGAAGTTAAGATGATGTGCTTATATGCTTTGTTATTGAACACCGGAAGATACTTCGGTATTACGATCTCCGATATTCTGACCTGCTTTCTCGTCCGCATCGTTTATAATCTCAACTCCATCCTCATCTCCATCTGTCGGATCAACAGATAATCGCTCTGTCTGTGCTTTCATCTGAGCGATCCGTACACGCTGCTCTTCAGAAGCTGCCTCCCAGTTTTTGTGAAGCATTTCATCATACTGCTTGATCATGCTGCGGAGTTCTCCCTGGGCTCTGGCCTGAGCCTTCAAGAAGTTGCTCTGCTTATCCCAGGCCTGCTGTACTTCCCATTTCTCGCCAATGACATTGCCCTCTTTTTCTTCGATTTTCTCAATAGTTTTATCCTGCTGGTCTTTTACATAGGCGATCCGCTGTGCCCGGATGATTGCAGCATAGGCAAGCTGTATCTGATGCCACAAAAGATCCAGAGGATCAGCCTGGTCAATCGCAGAAAAAATCTCCCTGGTTTCCTCAGGGAGATACTTGGAGAAGAATCCATACTTCTCAGCTTTCTTATTCCCAGGCGGTCCGCCAGAACTATTCTTATTTCCTGGCTGAGCGCCTCTTTTTCTTTTAGGCGAACGTTCGCTTTTCTTATCCGAGCGTTCGTTTTCCCACTTATGAGTACACTTCCATCTCCGGACAGTGCCCTCCGGCAGATTCAGTTGACTTGCAATCTCAACCAACCTCTGCCCTTGCAGGTACATTTCTTTCGCCTGCTCTATTCTCTTGTCCGGCGCTCTGGCCATGTCTCATCACCTCTGTTTCGTTGGTTTTGGGTACAACAAAAGCAGCCCCGGGGAGCTGCCTCTGTTGGTATGTGCCGTTAAATTCATTTTATGCATAACCTTTTTCGGTTCTGCATTCTCCGTTTCCACTTATAATTGTATACGACTCTTTACACTTATTACAAGTACAATGTGTCTTTGACTCTGAACCATCACACCTTACTGGATTGTGTTTAGCCCCACAAAACGGACATACAGGAATTGCCATTTTCATTTCATATCACTCCTTTTTTTCTTTTATCATACCACATTTTGGATTTTAAGTCTCACCAAAATGTACTTTAAATTTCAGTTACTATTTTTTGTGATTTTATATTTTCATTTTCGTATATAGCCAAAGACACCCGACTTCTCATCATCAAGTGCCTTTTCTAATTCGCCATTAAACAACCTTATACTGCACATACTATTTTATTTTGTACATTTTAGTAACGTCATCCAAACGAAAAAATCCCTCTAATATTTTAAGTCTAGCATCCTTTGTCCTATACATCCTCGCAAAGTTAAGTACTGTAATTCCTGTTACAACATCACTTTCAATATCTCGCATAATAACTATATTGTCAGGATTTTCATCACCGTAAGAATCACCTTCATCAGATCGTGTATAATATAAAATATCATTCTTCTGATCGTACTGAAGCATCTCTGTGATAGATTTCAACACCGATTCCTCCTGTTACAGTCTTTTGTGGCCACGCGGATACAACTTCACTTTTATTATCTGCAATACTTTTTGTAATTACCTTAGTATGCATGTTGTATGAAGAAAGTTCAGATTTCTTAAAATATACTTTCCGCTCCTCATTTTCAGAACTTTTATAAATATAATCCGGATCTTCAATAGTATCTATAACCGCTGCAACATTTTTCTGCATTACAGAATGATGCGTTCCAATATGCCCATACCATGCATTTTTAGAACATATTACTTCTTCTTTTAATATGTCCTTAGTTTCAATTATGTTCCCCATAAGAACATCCTCTATTCAGCTTTAAATCCCGGAATTGTGCCAAATTGTTTTTCATATTCGGCAATATTATTTTGTAATAATCCACACAAAGCCTTTGCCATCTGTGGACTCATTCTAACAAATGCAACTTCTTCAGTATCTTTTTTTTGACCATCCTCAGTCTCATAAACACAGTCCCTCTTAAATAACATACTAAAATCAAAAAATGTATTAGCTAATGTTACTGCGTTTGCATAAACTTCTGTTGCTTTTTTACTATTCTCCTCCATGTAAGAATTCCTCCATATTTTTTTATTTATTATACATCAATTGAGCTTAAAGCACAACAAAATCCCATGCTTTTCAGCATGGGATAAAAAAATATGGAAAATTATAATTTCCTTGCGGAAATCAGCGGAACACCAGGACTCGAACCTGCGGCTCGGCTTAACGGCTCATGCTCCCTCCCGATCGGGGAGGTGTTCCTGTAGTGCAGAGTGCGCCACCTTTGCACTGCGATATCATTTTAGGCTACTGTGGTGCCAGCAATCCCCTGGCTGATATCTGCCAGAATCAACTGCCAGGCTGTGACACCTGGCAATCGCTTGTCAGAAACTTTTCACCACACTAAAAGGATTAAGCCACCGGCTCCGCTGAGCCTTCGGCTTCATTGTTATTGTACAATGATATATCCGATATAAACGATATTTTTTTACTTAATCCCACACTTTTTCAAATACGGATCCCGAATATACAATCTTGGATAGTCTGGGCTCTGGGAATATCCGGTCTTGGCAGCTATCTTCTCCCAGGTCATCCCATCCCGGTAAAACATCTTAAACACACATCTAGTCTGACCATCTGGGATATCGTCAATCCATTTCTCAATAACTGCCACCTGCTTTTTCTTCTTAGCCAAAGTCTTTTTCCGCCGGTTATACTTTTCACAGTCAAAACCAACTACTGTCTCTGGCTTCTTGGATCCGGATTTGCCATTGAGGATCACGCTGTTCCCCATGCCCTTGTCCGTCATCCACAGCTCATTCAACTCATATTCAAGGACTGGAAGCTCCCTTTTCAGTTTCTTGTAACTGTCCAGGAGCTTTCTGGTTATCTTGACTTCTTCCATCTCTGTCACCTCCCACAAGCTGTTCATATCTATGTACCTGTGCCAGGATTGCCGGTTCTGATCTGGAATTCTCCAGGAGCTTCCTTGCCTTGTCCGGGTTCATGCTTAATTCCTTGGCAACCTGCAGCACTCTCTTCTCATCAATCATCTGGCACCTCCACTTCCGGCCAGTCATCCGGATATGCATCGCTGTTATCAAAATACTCTTGACATATTTTCCGGATAGCGCAGTCACAACAGTATCTGCAATCACAATACCGCTTAATTATATTTATTGCTTCCGCAGCTTCCTGGTCTGTCACTCTTTTCTGCTCCACACTTATGATTTCAATCATCATGCTCACCTCTGTTTCTAATCATGCAGGAGCCAGACGATCACACCGAAGGCTCCGATCAGCACGCCAACCCCCATTGCAACGATTACGTCTATCATTGTCTCACCTCTCTCAGATGCTCAATAATCTGTGTCATACTCTTTTTGCAGTCTGCGAATCTCTTCCAATCACCTTCCAGGAGATAGTATTCTGTGGTAACGTAATAGCCGCCGCGCTCGTCTTTCTTCCACCAGTCATCACCTTTTGCATGTTCGGTTTCTTTGACGATGATCATTGTATTGTCCGGAAGCGGATAAGAATAATACTTTTCGCTTATTTCCGGCACAGCAAGCCACAAGTTCCATCCTGTATATTTGTCCAGAAACTCTTTGCGTTTCTGATTATTTGTTAATTCGTTCAGCGTCATCTCCGCACCTCCCAGTTTCCGCACTCCCTGCAGCGGATCTTACTGCTGCACAGGGTGCCTTTAATCATTGACAGCCTCGGACAGGTCGGGTGGACATATACGATCAGCTCACCAACTCTGCCGGTACTGTGTTTACAGGTTTTATATTTTTCTGCCATGTTCAGCTCCTTTCTTTCGTTTCTGGTAGATACTCCGAAAAATCAAATATTGTCATCTGTACTTCTGGAGGATTTTCCCACTCAACGCCTATGTAATCTAACACACGTCCCCAGCCATATTTCTCACCGTTTTTCGAATCCGTACAGCAACGGTACATCCAGAACTCCCATTCCTTAGGATTTCTCTCCCGGAGTTTATCAAATCTATGGGGACGCTGTTCAAGGTGGATTCCAAACCCACACATAGAGCAGCCGGTCCGCTGTGCTCCTGTCGTTCGAAGAATTACAATCGGATCAGTGACGATTTTACCGTAGATCTCCGGAACAATAGATTCCAGGGGGACATACTCCTTAAAGCTGCCGTCTGGATTCCGGCCATAAGGCTGTGCGTGAAATCTTACTTCAAAGAAATCCAGATGATCGTGATACCATCTATCCATTGCAAGTGCCAGTCTTAAAATATCCGATCTCATGAATATTGCAAACGGCGCGGATCTGATCACTGTCTTGCCATAATAATTACAGCCATGATCTATCAAAGCCTCTTCCCTTTGTCCTCCTTCACTTGCCATCATTCCCAGGTACGGAACACTGTTATGGTTTTTCGCCCAGTCATCGCAGGGCTTCTCTTTCAGCCAGTAACAGCACTCATTTGATACCGGAATGTCCGGATCTGGCTTGCCATAATGGACACCTTCGTTCTCATTCTCATAGCCACCGAATAGCTCCAGCCATTTCTTCGGGAGCTGCATCCGACTGTTCTTAGCGAAATGTCCCTGCTTTCCGCATTCACCGGTTATTATGGCATGGCGGACAGTTTTATTATTTTCTGTTGGGTGTTGCAGAGTATTGATTCTGCCAGCTATCTTTTTGCTGATAACCGGAAATCCGACTTCATTAAGCACTTGTACCTTGCTCTTGTATGACCGTACAATCTCAACTCCGAGAGCTCTGTGCACCTTCTGGATGCTCTTATCCTCCACCCCAGAAATAGATATTGCATGAGGTTCGATCCCGATACTGCACAACCAGATATACAGGGTTATACTATCCAATCCTCCCACGCTTACATGTACATTCATGTCTCTGCTAAGGATTTCCTCATAGAACTGCCAGGCTTTGATTGCCTGTCTTTTAAGCTTAACCTCATAAGGCAGCCTTTGACGTGCCGTAAATATAGCTCTCTGCTCTTTCTTCTTTTGTTTCCACTCTTCCGTGGATAATTCATTTTCCATCTTTTCAAGAAGCCCGGTATACCCTTACTCCGGCCGGAGGCTGGCTCCTTTCGTTTACTTTATGTCGCTTGTCCGCAGCGGAATCCGCATATTGCTTTACATCCCATGCAGCATTGCTCTCTGCAAGGCTCCATATCGTTACCTTCCATTATTGACTGTAGGATCAGGCTTTTCGCGGTAAACATCCTCTCACATCCTGTGTCCGTCATAAATTCACAGGCATAATCATTTATCTTTTTTCCCTCTGATCTAGCAATACATGCTTCACAGCCAATAGAATCTTTCAGCGTACAGATCACATATCCATCCGGAAACAGTTGTATAGGAGCAGCTATACAATCTTCTATAGTACAGCCAGTATATTCAACATAGTGCTCACACTTGCGCTCTGGATAAAAAGCACCTCCCCTACACCAATGCTCCTGCTCTCCTAGTTTATTCCAGTTACTCCAGCCAGTACGCGGCGGTTTATCCGGGAATATTTTATTGTACGGGTTTTCTTTTGCTCTAAAATCGTCCCAGCATTTTCCATACACACATCTGTGGGACCACCAAAGCAGACAGGTCTTGCAATAACAATCCTTACAGTACATTTGTAGGCTTGGATTTTCTGATATTTTCAAGAAGTCCGATAACTCCATCTGGCCTTCACAACTATAATTTTTAAGCATTTCTTCTAAGTCTTCTTTCAGCCCAGAAACTTGTTGATAAAATACTGCTGTCCCTTTCCGGTAACTTTTGTTGTTCTGGTGACTCTTACGCTTCCATCCGGATTAGTAATGGTGGTTTCTTTTACCTCAAACAAGCCCATGTCTGCTGCCTTCTGGGTTGGCATGTTTCGACTGGATCCGGATTTTATCAGATAACCGTTTTCTCTCATCCATTCAAACAGGCGTTTCTGTCCTGTCTGGACACCATTCTGGCAAATGAGTTTTGCAAGGTCTCCGATCAGAATTGATGTATTGCTGGCTGATACGGCATCTGCAAAAATGGTTTTCGGCTTGTCCGCTTCAATCTTTAACCTCTGCTCTTCAATTACCTTGTCTCTTTCCTCGATTTTCTTCTGTGCCACCAAGACTGCCTTGGCCATCAGTTCATCATCAGAAAGATGTTCTTGACCTGCAATGTAACCACCGTTCTTACGGATAGATGGAAGAACTTCCGATGTCACCCATTTCTTAAATCTCTTTGCTGATGCAAGCTTACTGGACAATATAAGACTGTAAAGACCAGATTCTTTGATAAGCCAACCACCACGCTGTCCTAAACTCGACGCTGATTTGTCGTTGAGTTTGTCATCCTCATCAACATGCAT
>ERZ772818.984-NODE-984-length-26971-cov-8.514415_pt1 | contig 26971 bp, 30 predicted proteins | sample MGYA00580837_ERZ772818 | MGnify/ENA primary metagenome ERZ772818 (study PRJEB29015, sample SAMEA2737671) | human gut metagenome | biome: human gut; feature: human-associated habitat; material: faeces | place: China | collected 2012 ...
GCACGTCCCATAGCAACACGCTGTCTCTGTCCACCGGAAAGAGCTTTTGGTTTACGGTCAAGCAGTGGTTCCAGATCCAGGATCTTAGCTGCCTCACGAACCATTTTGTCGATCTGGTCCTTTGGTACTTTTCTTAACTTCAGACCAAATGCCATGTTGTCATATACTGTCATATGTGGATACAGAGCGTAGTTCTGGAATACCATTGCGATATCTCTGTCTTTTGGCTCTACGTCATTTACTACTTTGTCCCCGATCTTCAGTTCTCCGGAAGTAATATCTTCCAGACCGGCAATCATACGGAGTGTTGTAGATTTACCACATCCGGATGGTCCTACGAAAATGATAAATTCTTTATCTTCAATCTCAAGGTTGAAGTCTTTTACTGCTTCAAATCCATTTGGATAAGTTTTGTTAATGTGTTTTAATGATAAACTTGCCATTGTTATAATCCTCCTGATTTATAATCGTTTTATTTCATTTTGTTACCTGTTTCGTTCTGATAAAAAGTATATAAAAAAAGTTCAACCTGGGTAATACCCAAGTTGAACAATCTTTTTTTCATTTTCTATACAAGTTGACGAACGGAACGTTATTTAAGGTCAAGGTGTCTGTAACAGTGCCTGATAGACGTCTCTTTTCCCTATGCCTCTGTCCTTTGCCACCTGTTTCATCGCGGATTTCTTATCCATGCCCTGTCCGAGATAGAGTTCCATATGCTCTTCCATGCTCATCTCTTCCCATCTGGCTTTTTCTTCACTCCGGATCTCTTCCCTGCTTTTTCCTTCGATCACCATGACGCATTCTCCCTTCGGCTCCTGTACGCCATAATATGCCAGTGCGTCTTCTATCTTTGTGGCAAATACCGTCTCATGCTTCTTCGTCAGTTCCCGGCAGATACTGATGCGTCTGTTGCCAAGCGTCTCCCGAAGCGTCTTCAACGTGCGGACCAGTCTGTGCGGTGCTTCGTAAATCACCATTGTTCTTGTCTCATCTTTCAGTTCATTCAAGACAGCCTGTCTCTCCTTCTTATCCGTCGGAAGAAATGCTTCAAATGCGAATCTTCTCGTTCCAAGCCCGGATATCGTAAGCGCCGTCACACATGCGCAGGCTCCCGGAACAGCTGTAACCGTGATCCCGGCCTCCTGGCACATCTTTACCAGTTCTTCTCCCGGATCAGAGATTCCCGGCATACCTGCATCGGTGATCACTGCAATATCTTCACCATTCTGCAGGCGTTCCACAAGTTTGTGTCCTTTTTCAATCTTATTATATTCATGATAGCTGGTCATCGGTGTCTTAATCTCAAAATGATTCAGAAGCTTGATACTGTTCCTGGTATCTTCTGCCGCAATCAGATCTGCTTCTTTCAAAATCCGCACCGCCCGGAAGGTCATATCTTCCAGATTTCCTATCGGTGTCGCACATAAGTACAATGTTCCTGCCATCTCTTACTCCTCCATCTTATGCTCGCTCTTGTTCATCCCGTACATCTCAAGCAGTTCTTCTGTATAACTTCCATCCTTCTGATATACGATCAGTGGCGGCTCCACCTGCATTCTCGGATTTCCGCCTTTCATACCCTCGATCAGAACCATGTTCGGTTCTTTGTCTATATGCGGATATACCAGCCGCATACGTTTTGGCTCGATTCCGTATGCGCACATCTTTGTCATGATCTCCGGAAGCCGGAATGGCCTGTGGACCATGTAAAACCTTCCTTTGACCTTCAATAGTTTCGCACTTTCTCTTAATATATCATCCAGCGTGCAGAGTGCCTCATGTCTGGCAATATACAATGCTGTATTCTGATTCTTCAGTCCGTGGTCTCCGATCATGTACGGGGGATTGGTCGTAATAACTCCAAAAGAGGCGGCTCCGAATATGGATGCTGCCTCCTTGATATCTCCCGTTACAATGTCGATTCTCTCTTCCAGTCCGTTATGGCTGACGCTGCGCCTTGCCATATCTGCGCTCTCCTCCTGGATCTCCAGTCCTGTATAATGCAGGCCCGGATATTTAGCTTCCAGAAGGATCGGAAGAATCCCCGTTCCTGTTCCGAGATCCAGTGCTTTTTCGTGCTTTTTCACATTTGCAAATGCGGATAAAAGCACCGCATCCATTCCAAAACAGAACCGTCCCGGACTCTGGATGATCTCGTATCCTCTGATCTGCAGGTCATCCAGTCTTTCATTCGGAAGTAATTTAGTCATCATTTAACTTTGACGCTCCGTTCTTTTCTTCTAACGCCTTCAGTTCCTTCATCTCTTCTTTGGAAAGTCTTACGTCTTTCTTCTTACGTCTCGGCTTGAATCTCAGTTCTGCTGCCGGATACTCACGGATCTCTTTCTCGTCATTATCCAGTGTTACAACAACCTTCACCAGCTGACGGAGTACGTTAACAGACTGGACATCTCCTCTTAAGCCTTCCGGTGTTGTGACATGATCACCATTTGCCGGAAGATGGCTGTTCAGTTCTTCGTATGTCTCCTCTTCATTCGTCAGACAGCACATCAGTCTTCCGCAGACACCCGAGATCTTCGTCGGATTCAGTGAAAGGTTCTGCTCTTTTGCCATCTTGATCGATACCGGTGCGAACTCGGATAGATACGTATGACAGCAAAGAGGTCTGCCACAGATCCCGATCCCTCCGCGGATCTTCGTCTCATCACGCACACCGATCTGTCTTAACTCGATTCTTGTACGGAATACACTTGCCAGATCCTTTACCAGCTCGCGGAAATCGATTCGTCCGTCTGCAGTAAAATAGAACAGCACCTTATTATTGTCAAATGTATATTCTGCATCGATCAGCTTCATCTCCAGCCCGTGCTTATGGATCTTCTCCAGGCAGATCTTGAATGCTTCTTTTTCTTTTTCTTTGTTCTTTTCTTCTTTTTTCTTATCTTCGTCTGTTGCAAGACGGATCACGGATTTTAACGGCTGTGTGATCTTATCGTCTTCCACTTCCTTCGGTCCGGTGACTACAGAACCAAATTCCACTCCTCTTGCAGTCTCAACGATAACCTTATCACCCGTCTCTACCTCCAGTTTTCCCGGCGAAAAGAAATAGATCTTTCCGGCGGTTCTGAATCTAACGCCTATTACCTTCGTCATATGATTAGTTCTCCTTTATGGTCAGGAACAAAAGCTCCATAACCAGATCAAAGTTAACATTCGCTTTCAGTCTGGCTTTCGCTTTCTCAAGGCTCTCCAGGATCAGTTCAATTCCTTCATAAGAGCTTTTTCTCGCCTGTTCTTTTATACTCTGTAACTGGTCTTTGAATACGACCTTGTCAATCTCTTTTGTTGCTTTATACAGTAAGACATCTCTGTACCAGATCATGATAATGTCCAGATAATCCGTGATCTCTAATTTATATACAGATATATTCTTAACCGCAGCAACAATCTCACTCAGTTCCATATCATGGATATGCTTCAGGAGCTGTACCGCTTCCTCTCTGATCTCATTAAAATGCTCCGAATTCGCCAGCATGATCGCGCGTCCCACATTTCCCTGAGCAAATGCGGTACACATATCTGCTTTGTAATCCGGTATCTCCAGATTCTCCATCAGATACTTTCTGATCAGTGTATCTTTGATGTTACGCAGCTTCAGCATAACACATCTGGAGTTGATCGTCGGAAGTAACATCTCTGCATTCTCCGTCAGCAGTAAGAATACCGCATATGCCGGCGGCTCCTCGATCGTCTTCAGAATTGCATTTTGTGCCTGCGGTGTCATCAGATCTGCCTGAGGGATAATATATACTTTGTATGGCCCCTGATACGGCTTGATATCCACGGTATTGTTCACCTGTGTACGGATATCATCTACACTGATGCTGTTCGGCTTCTCATGTGTTACACGGATAATATCCGGATGGTTTCCGCTCTCTGCCTGCCTGCAGGAATGACATTTCCCGCAAGGTTCACTGTTCCCGCTCTCACACAAAAGAGTCGTTGCGAACAGATTCGCCAGCATCCTCTTACCGGAACCTCTCTCCCCGTTCAGAATATACGCATGCGACACTCTGTTATTCTCCACTGCGCTACTGATATATTTTAATATGTCTTTGTGACCAACCACATCTTTAAAGCTTCCCATCTCGCATTACCTCTACTATCTCTTCCTTACATCGTACTTTATCGTCATTCTGATATCTTCTTGTAATTCCTGCTGCCGCAAGATTCTCTTCTGAGAAATCCTTCTGATCTGCCAGAAATCTTCTGCAGACTTCTTCGTATCCCGGATGTTCCTGCTGCCGCTCTCTTGTGATCGCACGCATCAGGCGTTCCCCGTCTTCCACTTCAATATAAAGCGGAACCAGATTCTCCTGTCCATAATACGCTTTCATCTTCATATAAGATTCCAGCGTACCGATCATCAGATAATCAGACCCGGTCAGATGAATCTGTCCATCATCTATTGTAGCATATTTCCAGTCACCATACACGGTCTGATAGGTACGAAGTTCAATTATTTTGCCTTCTTCTCCATACTGTTCTAATATTTCGTTCGAAACAAAATAATATTCCACGCCGTCTTTTTCACCTTCCCGCATCGGTCTGGTCGTATATAATGTCAGCGTCTTCAGCTCAGGAAGCTCTTTTCTGATCTCTTTATAGACCGTATCCTTACCGGAAGAACTCTTTCCCATCATGTAAAATATCTTACCCATCTATCCATACCTCTATGCTATCTTCTGATTGCAGTCCTTCAATTGAAAAATCGTGTTCCTGATACCAGCAGAGAATCTCCACCGCTTCCTGCGTAATGCGTTCTCCCGGAACGATCAGCGGACTTCCCGGCGGATAGAGATACGCATATTCCAGGGAAATGCATCCGGCGCTGTCCTTGAAATTTCGTTTTTCCATCTTGCCTGGGTTCACCAAATACAGGATGTCTTCTGAATCCTTCTGGTGGTTCTGGTTCTGCATCTTATCTCTGCACTTCACTGCCTTCGCGATCGTCCACACCTTTTCCAGTGACGGCTGTCTTCCGGAAAGCGGGAGATCCGTGTCGGTCATTTGCATCGGTTTCTGCTCCTGCCCGGCATCTTCCTGTCCGGATCCTGACTTTAACTTTGTATCGATCTCAGCATCAATTGCAAGCAATGCATCCCGCAATCTGTCTAACCCTTCCTGCGTATCCCCTACCGTCGTCATTGCCAGGACATAGGTTCCGGCAAGCATCTCCATCTGCAAGTGATAATCACGAAGCAGTCTCTCATACAATTCATGACTGGACATCGGGGCATGCTTTACAGAGATCACAAATTTAGACCTGTCATATCTGTCTGTATTCTCCGTCCGGATAATCTTCAGATACTTCAGTTTCTTCAATTCTTCCCGCAGGGTATCGATATGTGCCGCATATTCTTTGAAAATACTGCACTTCTGCAGTTGTGTCTCTTCCAGCAGATGAATACACGCATCGATACTTGCCATCAGTATATACGACGGACTGCTCGTCTGCAGCATATCCAGATACCGCTTTACTTTCCTGCGGTTCACCCGCTCCCCGTTCACATGCAGCAACGCTGTCTGCGTCAGGGCCGGAAGCGTCTTATGAAGACTATTGATCACAAGATCTGCGCCATACATATTCGCACTCTCCGGGAAATACGGATCAAAGCCAAAATGCGCCCCATGCGCTTCGTCTACAATCAGCAGGCATCCCGCTTCATGTACAATCTCTGCAATCTTTTCGATGTCCGACACCACGCCGTCATAGGTCGGTGATACGATCATCACCGCACGTATCTTTGGATGTTCTTCCAGTGCTTTCTGCACATCTTCTGCATCGATCTCTGTACTCAGTCCCAGTTCTGTATCAAACTTTGGATAAAGATAGACCGGATCCAGTTCATTCAGATATATTGCATGATACACAGACTTATGGCAATTTCTTGCCACAAGTATGGAATCGCCTTTTTCAGTTGTTCCTAATATTGCACTTAAGATTCCGACGGTACTTCCGTTAACAAGAAAATGTGTCTCATCCGCATGGTACACCTCTGCCGCTCTTTCCTGCGCTTCTTTCAAAATCCCTTCTGCATGATGCAGGTCATCAAAGCCATCGATCTCTGTAATATCGATCCTGTACGGAGAGGTTCCGTCCATCAGATCCAGATTCCTTTTATGGCCCGGCATGTGGAATGCGTAGTAGTCGGAATCACTGTAATTCTTTAGTTTATCAAATATATTATACATGCATATATTTTAACAAAATAACATTATATTATCAAGCCATAAACTCCCGCAGGATCTGGCGTATCATCTCGTCCTTTGCAAGCTCCTCCGGTGCATCTTTCTGTTTTTCCGCTTCCGGGCTTTTACTTTCGTCCATACCGGCAAGTCCTGCCGATGCTTTTGCCAGATTTTTTGCGGTATTTTGAGTCCGTTCTCTCCGTCTGTTCTCACGCTGCATATGGACTACACTGTGATCCGGTACCGGGGCAGGTGTCTCTTCTGTTCCGGCTTCCGTCTCCTGTACTTCATCCCTTTGTATCTCATCCTTTTGTATTTCGTCTTTTTGTATTTCATCTTTTTGTATTTCACCTTTTTGTATTTCACCTTTTTGTATTTCATCTTCTGCCGGTCCGTTTTCTATGTTTACACGCACGGTCCGCTCCTTCTGATTCATCTTTTCATACTTGCGGAGACATACATTTTCCAGATAATCAACCATGTAATTCTTCGCCATCTCCATACAGTAATTCTCGTCCGTTGTCAGGTGGAACAGCCACACCAGAATTCCAAGTCCGCAGCCGGCAGCGCCCATCCGCAACGCTTCGTCTCCCATTCCATAGACCCGATATGTAAGCCCTGCTCCCGCAAGCCCGGTTACGATCAGAAGACCGGAACACATCTTTTCCAGTCTCCGGAGCGAATGCAGACGTAATCCACATACTTTGTACTCGTACAGATATTTATCCACAAATACCCCTACATTTTCCACCGTGTCACTGATCATACATGCATGTTCGAATTTCGCCCGGACCAGGCGCATCAACGGATGATTGCTTTTGCTCATACTTCCCGCCGCCTCTACCATACGTTTCATCGTCATACTCACGATACACTTGTCCGCCACTCCAAGTCCGGTCAGCATCCCCATAAGCACAAATAACAACTTCTTGTCCAATAACATTTCCAGCATAATAATAGCCCTCCTTTTTGATATGCATTATACTGTATATCAAAGAGAAGGGCGCTTTATTTCGTTCTTCCTATTCTGCACGGGAAATGCTGCTTTCTGTCACTTTCGTGCATATCCTGTAACATTCTGTACCGCGCAGGTCATCCCGTTATCTTAGATCATCGGAAGCAATTCTTTCATAAGCCTTACACTGTGGGCGATTGCTTTCTTTTCGAATGTCGGATAGTCCATTGTCGCACTGTTGTCGGCTTTATCCGAAATAGCACGGATAATGACATACGAAACTTTGTTCAGGTAAGCGGCCTGTGCGATTCCGGCACCTTCCATCTCTACACACATCGGGTGGAATAATGACACGATTCTTTCTTTCACTTCCTTATCGGAAATGAACTGGTCCCCGCTCGCCACTCTTCCTGTAAATGTATGAATATCCGGGTTCGCTTTTTCATTCGCTGCTACCGCCTTCTCCACAAGCTCCTTGTCTGCCGGGAATGACAATGTATCCATTCTCGGAATCTGTCCTGCCGGATCACCGAATACAGTCGCATCCATATCATGATGCAGTGCATCCGTGGAAATGACCATGTCGCCAATATCAATCTGTGCATCAAGCGAGCCGGCAATACCGGTGTTGATCAATGTATCTGCTCCGAATTGACTCACCAGAATCTGTGCACAGATTCCTGCATTGACCTTACCGATTCCGCTTCTTACGATTACAACATCTTTTCCGCCGAGTGTTCCCTTGCAGAATACCATACCTGCCATCTCCACGGTCTCTTCGATCTGCATATCTTTCTTCAGTTCTGCAACTTCTTCTTCCATTGCGCCGATAATACCTATCATATATTTATATCCTCCTGTGTTTCACGAATTTACCTATGCCTTATTATAGACGATAGGAAAATGGATTTCAACCAACGAAATGTATGGATAATTTGATGGTTTTCTGTTATAATCGGGAAGTATGACAGTCAACAGATTTTCTTTCTGTTTCTGTCTGTTGATACCGAATCATGTAAAAACATGCAAGAACATTATCAGGAGGTAATAGATATGGATTACAAACCAACCGGAGTCTGTTCTCGTCTCATCCACGTAGAACTTGACGGAGATAAAATTGCTAACGTAGAATTCGTAGGCGGATGTGCCGGTAACACATCCGGAATCAGCAGCCTTGTTAAAGGAATGGATGCACATGAAGTCATCAAGCGCCTGGAAGGAACCAGATGTGGTGAAAGACCGACATCTTGTCCTGACCAGTTATCCAAAGCTTTGAGACAGGCACTTGGCGAATAATAGGCCAGCAGCTGATCTGAATAACGCAGACAAAAAAGGATACTCGTCCCCCGACCGGGAGACTTGTATCCTTTTTCATTTTGGTGATTTTTTATTTTTGGTATTTTTTTCTCTTTTTTTCATACCCTGCTTTTCCCTTGTCAAAACTTCCGTTGACTGGTTACGAATAAATAATTATTAATAGTTACATTGTTTTTTTCATTGTTTTTCATTGTATTTTCTAATTATTATCCGCTCCTACATATTGTGCACTTACTTTTTGATGAATTTATTTATGGTTTTTTTATTGTCGTCTTCTTTTTATTTACATTACCTTATGGTTTGCTTTGTCTGTTTTACCTGTTTCATTCAGCTGTAATCTTCACTTTATCCCAACTACTGTTTGACTGTCATGGTCTGCATGGTTTCTGGTTTTTCCGTCCACTTCTTTACTTTAATCTCTTCATCTTTTGATTTGTAATCTTTTTGTTTTGCTCTTCTTTTTTTAGTCTTATGTTCTTGTCCTTCTATGCTTTTCAGGATTGTTAGTCGATGTAAATTCCATCAGTAAAGGAACTGCTTACGTCACTGTTGGCAGCATGCGTACAACGGACACGGTAATAGTAACCGCCGTCAACGTAAAGCATTCTGTTGGACATGGCTCTGTTGGTATTTTTGTTTTCCTTATGCCAATTATCATAGTATGACCATTCTGTATCTTCTTCTTTGGCTCTTTCTACTATTACTGCAATCTGCACACTTTTTACTACCTGTGCTGCTATTGTTGTTCCACCGGCATAAATTTTCCCATCGCCACGCTTTGTACACTTGGAATAACCGGTTAACAGGTCTTCGCCTCTGGTAATCTTTGTATCATATCCTATCGACTCTTCCTCATGCGTCAACTCTGAACCGTCTATCACTTTACCCTCTGCAGCTCTCGCTTCTTGCATGGATGTCATCGACAATCCTCCGACCAGCATTGCGGTCAGACATACAGACACGATTTTCTTCCTCATATCTCACCTCCATTCGTACTTTTTTCTGCCCTCATATATTAATACACATAATTTTTCAAAAACTGTCGCTTTTATTGTGGAAAAAATAAATTATTTAATATTTTTTCAAAATCCTGCTGTTTCATCGTTCCTGTTAGCAGATACCCAGTATTATCATATTCAAATCTCGCATCCCATCTCGGCAACCCTTTTTGATTTGGCTTATACTTAGTAATCTCTATCTTACACCCTTGAATTTCTTTGGAATATTCTTTATCGATCGGATCCTCAAAATCAATTCCCCATGATCCATCTCCATATGGAAGATTTATACAATAAGCTATTGTTTTATTATTATAATAATAGTACATATCAGCCATCTGTTTGTCTTTATCCAGTTCCATCGAGTCAAAACGCATCTCAGGCAAACATATACATATTTTAACCACATCTGTACCAAAATTATCTCCTATTTCCTGATACGCCTTTTCCTCTTCTTCACCTTCTATCATTTTTATCTTATGGCTCGTACTTGATTTCTCAACCTCTCTATCCCCAACATTCTGCGTCATCATCCGCACAATCCTCTCCGGACCTCCCATACTGGTAATCCCCATTGCCAGCACACAGACAATAACTGCTGCCAGTGCGAGATACATTTTCAAAGGCTTCTTTTTGCGGCGAACTTTCTTTCCGGAAGGTTCCTCCGGATCCTTTTGTCCGATCCCGGCCTTCAGCATCTTGCGTCCCAGCTCCAGAGCCTCGCGGTCTTCTTCAGAGAGATGGTTGATTGCTTCTTCTGTTTCTTTCCTGGTCTGCTCCATCTCATATGCACGAATCTGTTCTCTTACTCTTGCGAGGACAGCTTCCTTTGTCCCTTCAGGCACGACAAGACTGGTGTCATTTTCTAGAAATTCTTCTTCCTCTCTGGCAATCTCTTCAAATTCTCTGGCAATGCATTCTTTAAATTCGTCTTTCTTATCATTCATTTTGCTACCCTCAAATTTTTGACTGGTCTGTAAATTTCTCCATAGTTTTGCCACTTGACCTATTTCTTTCAGAAAGTATAATATAGATATAATCTTTATTATATTTGATGTATGCAAGAATAATACATATTCAAGTCTGGAGGTAATTATGAAACGTATTATCTTAACCGGTGGCGGTACTGCCGGGCATGTTACACCTAACATTGCTCTTCTGCCACGCCTGAAAGAATTAAACTATGATATTCACTATATAGGTTCTTATAATGGAATTGAAAAAGAACTGATTGAACAGTTCGGTATTCCGTATCACGGAATCTCAACCGGTAAACTCCGCCGCTACTTCAGCGTGCAGAACTTTACGGATCCGTTCCGTGTGATCAAAGGACTCGGCGAAGCCAAAAAACTTGTGAAGATCCTTCATCCTGATGTCATCTTCTCCAAAGGAGGCTTCGTATCCGTTCCTGTTGTTCTTGCCGGTAAAAGCCGTCATGTTCCGACCATTATCCATGAGTCTGACATGACACCGGGACTTGCTAATAAGATTTCCATGCCATCAGCATCAAAAATCTGTTGTAACTTCCCGGAAACCATCGAGCATCTTCCTGCCGGAAAGGCTGTTCTCACAGGCTCTCCGATTCGTCAGGAACTGTTATCCGGTGATAAATATAAGGCATTGGAATTTCTGCACTTCACTCAGGACAAACCAGTGATCATGGTCGTTGGCGGAAGTCTTGGTTCTGTTGCCGTCAACGATGCTGTCCGCAGTGTCCTTCCTGAATTGCTTCAGTCTTTCCAGATAGTTCATCTCTGTGGCAAGGGCAAAATTGATGAATCTTTGAAAGACCTGGAAGGTTATGCTCAGTTCGAATATATCAAAGACGAACTGAAGGACCTCTTCGCTCTGACAGATCTTGTTATTTCAAGAGCCGGAGCCAATGCGATCTGCGAACTTCTTGCACTGCACAAACCGAATCTTCTGATTCCACTCTCCGCAAACGCAAGCCGTGGTGACCAGATCCTGAACGCCCGTTCTTTCGAACGTCAGGGATACAGTGTTGTTCTGGAAGAAGAGGAACTGAATCATGATGTCCTCCTGAAAGCAATCACGGACCTTTATCAGAACCGTGAGACGTACATTCAGGCAATGAAAAATTCTCCTCAGCAGAATTCCATCGATACCATTATCGACCTGATCGAATCTGTTGCCAGACACTGATCTGCATTTATCTCTGTAATACATAAAAAACAGGTGGTTGTACTTCCACCTGTTTTTTATGTATTGTGTAAGCGGTCATACTCATCTTTGTACCTTTTTATCATCCATTTTCTTGCTCTTTTCAGCATACCTTCCAATGCATATAATGTAACGCCCATCTGCTTAGCGGCTTCCTTCTGCGGCATATCTACATAATATACAAGTGTCACTGCCTGATACCATCTGGCCTTTTTCTGATACAGTTCCCGGAATATATCAATTCCGAGTTTGCGGAAACCTTGTTCCTTGAGCATCGCTATCACATACTCTTCTGAACTGTCATCAACCAGAGCGTCCGGATATTTCTCTTCCGACATCGTTATTTCCTCTAACGACACTTCGCGTTTATGGTCTCTTATATAATTCATGGCTCTGTACTTTGCAAGCATCAGCATCCATGCTTTGATCTGCTGCTTGGATTCATTTCCATTCTGTACATATGCCATGAAGAAGGCATCCTGCGCAATTTCTTCTGCTACGTGATGGTTTCCAGAGTATCTGAGTGCCTCCCTGTATACAACGTCAAAATATTCGCTATATGCATCCACAAAGGCACTTTCCCCTGTAAACTCTCTTCCCACTTTACGCTCCTACCTTTTATCTACTTAATCTTTGATAAAACATCTTCTTTTTCTTCTTCTGTCAACTCATGCATCGTCCATCCAAGTCCGACTTTGTCATCTTTATGTCTCGGGATCATGTGTACATGATAATGAAATACTGTCTGTCCGGCAGCTTCACCGTTGTTCTGGACAATATTGTAACCATCGCAGCCCAGTGCTTTTGTGAGCTTTGTGATCATTTTCTTCGCAAGGATCATTGATTTTCCTGCAAGTTCATCATCAATCTCATACAGATTGGCATAATGCTCTTTTGGCAGGATCAGTGCGTGTCCTTTTGCTGCCGGATTGGCATCCAGGATCACCCGGAAATCTTCATCCTCATACACAGTCGCTGTCGGAATATCTCCATTCGCCAGTTTACAAAAAATACAATTCTCATCCTTCATAATCTTATCCTTCTTTCTTTTAAAATTTATGATTGATTATTTAAACCGCCAATGCTAAACTGATACCTCAGAAAGGGGCGGTAATTATTATGTTATCATCGACAGACCATGACAAATTACAACAGATTATGCAGGAAAATCCTGAAAACGAAGCACTTATAAACCGGCTTTTAACCTCTCATCAGATGGAGATCAGTACCATAAGTCACGAGATCCGTAATCCTCTGACACTGGTTTACAGTACACTCCAGCTTATCGAATCACAACATCCGGAAGTCCTTACATTTTCCCATTGGGCGGAACTTCATCAGGATATCGAATACATGACATTCCTTCTGGAGGATCTGTCTTCTTACAATAACGGAGAACGTCTGGAACTTACCCCGGTAAGTGCAAGTACCTATTTCCGCAGGATTGCTTTATCCTTCGCAGCTTCTATTGTTGATACAGATATCGAATTTGTTTCCCGTATTCCCGAGGATCTCCCGGAAATATCTGCAGATCCCGTAAAGCTCCGTCAGGCAGTTCTGAATCTTCTTCGTAATGCCTGCGATGCACTGAACAAAAAAGCTCCTGATTCCCAGAAGCCGGTCATTACATTCTCTGTCACTCTCCAGACAGATTCTCTGCATATCGGGGTCAGGGACAACGGTTGCGGTATCGCTCCCGAAGACCAGAAGACTATCTTCGAGCCCTTTGTCACTCACAAACCGGACGGGACCGGTCTTGGACTTGCAATCACCCGCCGGATCATCCAGGCACATCATGGAACGGTCACGCTTAACTCCGTCTTACATAACGGAACCACGTTTACCCTTACGCTTCCGGTACAGTAATACTCCCATCAGGAAGCCGGCTGCCAGACCTCCGATGTGTGCCATATTGTCTACGCCGCCACTGGTAAATCCATAATATAATGTCAGCACAACCATAAACACTAATCCTTTGCCGGATATCTCTCCTATCCTTCCCCGGTTACGGATCGCCACATACAGAAGTGCACCGATAATTCCGAAGATTGCACCGGATGCGCCTGCCGATACTGCCATACTTCCTGTCAGTATGTCCCACCATGCAGACAGGATATTCCCTGCAAGGCCGCTTACAAAATATACGATGAGGAACTTTATCTTTCCTATCTCAAGTTCCAGATTCCACCCCATCGCTACAAGCACAACCATATTATTGAAAAGATGATCGTATCCGAAGTGGAGAAACATACTCGTAAACAGCCGGTAATACTCTCCGTTCTTTATCAGATATGGAACATACATTGCCCCATGCTGTAACATGAATCTTCCATCCTCCGTCATTCCCTGAAATGACAGTACCAGAAAGACTATTACATTCACAACTGCCAGTAATACAGTACATGGTGCTTTTATTGTGTTCTTATTCATCTTCTATCGTCCGTTACCTTTCAATCTATTCATTTTCTGTCTTTATCAGTATAACATAGATTACTTAAATATTACAATTCCTCTTCTTCAATATGCAGTCCGTCCCATTCTCCCCATTTTGTTTTTTTATGTTTAGTCAGGAAACGCTTTACCGGGATCCACAGATTATCTGTCTCACGCATGATCGAGCTTCCCATCTCCTGTTCCGTAATCCAGTCATGTTCTTCCGTATCGTAATAAGATGTCCGCTCTCTTTTTTCTTCCAGCAGTTCATCTATCATTGTTTTTCTTACTGGTTTTTCCATATCTTTTTCTTCTCTTTCCCCACATTCTGCGATTAGTTTCTCCAGACTGTAATTTTCTTCCATCGTTCCCTTATGCAGCAAAAATGCCAGCCGGACACATTCTTCTTCCTCGTAATCCGCAACTTTCACCATGTACTCTGTCAGCACATGGAATTTCTCCCATAGATCCTGCGTTGCCGGCGGATAATAACAGAAAAAGAATTGCCCTTCCTCATAAAATATATATTCCGGTTCCAGTAGAATACAGTGGATATCCAGCAGATATTTTCCGGTTTCTTTCAGCACATTCCCAAACTGGTACATAAATTGCCGTATATCCTCCGCCTTTAACTTTGCTCTTGTATACATTGCCTGCATAGATATCTTTCCGCTTACATCATAATCATAATAACTGCTGCCATTCATGCCTCTTCCTGCCACCTTAAGGAATCCTTCCGGTGAATTGGCTTTCAGCATCTTCATCTGATAGTCCTCTTTATATAATACATGCTCTTCTATCGTTATCTTTCGTTCCATTCTTTCATTCCCCATTTATTTCTTTATCCTGCGGATATCCCGGATATACCGTTCCGGTTCTGTTACCGCTGCCCTGCTTTCTACCGCAAGTGACATCTTCCGTCTTTTCGCCACGGCCGACACACGGATCTCTTCTTTGCTCACGGAACATACCGCTACGGCTCCCGGAAAGAGGATGCACTTTTTCCCGACCCGTTCCTGAAATAAGGCTTTTAATTCCGCTTCCTGTATTCCATCCTTTTCTCTGGCTTTCGTACTTCCGACAACAGCAGTCTCGTATGCTGCTCCCGCAATAATATTCTTGTCATGATAATAAAAACATGCCAGGACGCACCCCATAACAAGAAATAATATCATCGGCATCAGCAGGGACATTTCCACTGTAAAGCTTCCGTTCAGAGCATGTTTCTTATCTATGTTTATGATCCGTTCCATCTCACAGTCCTCCGATACATACGCCAAACAGATAGCCCACTGTCAGAAACGGATAGAATGGGAATGCAAGACTCTTCTTCCGTCTCAGGGTCACGCATCCCAGAGCAAGAATCCCCAGAATAAAAAATGAAGTCGCAAGAACTTCCAGAAGTCCCCATACTCCCAGATAGATTCCAAGTATCAGAATCGCCAGACTGTCCCCGTATCCAATTGCTTCCCGTGTAATCTTACTGATTCCTATAAATATCATACCGATCAGCCCGCCTCCCAGCGATACCATCCAGTCTATATTCTGTGTAACTGCCTGATATAGAACCGTTCCTGCCATACACAATAACAGTACATCTCTCGGAACTTTCCTGATCTTATAATCCATAAACGACAGTCCTGTCAGTATGACCATCGCCACTATGCGGCTTACCGTCCACATTTGGAACATGCCCCCTTTCCCGCTGCCTCCGATACCGGTATCGCATAGATTGTCCGTTTTAATCCACTGCATGACAATGAACTGTGATACCGGTCTCCAAAATTTGTAATGTATATAGTTCCTGCATTTCCTTTCATGCAATGTTCACATGGATAATATCTGCCGCCACTTTCATTACGAAGATCAGACACCGTACCCATATGTGTCATCCGGATCGACAGATCCAGATAGGAACAATGATAATCTTTGTGATATACAAGACCGTTCTCCGTCACATAGACCGTATCATTTCCCATATCGGATAATCCCTCTTTTTCATATCCGCTCCATGCTTTTATCTTCATGGTTTCCCTGCATTTTACCGGTCTGATACCGAATACCGGCACAGGAATTTTCACCTGATATTCTGCGTTCAATGTTCCAATCCCGGTACGCACAGACATTCTTGATGCCGAACAGTCCATCCCACTGCTGCCGCCTGCAATGATACTTCTTTCCATCCTTGTCTCTCCGATTGCATAGACGACATCACGCTCTATCTTTGACGGCATCAGCATCTGTGTGATACAGGTGTCTTTTGCCGCCTGTTTTCCTGCATACTGCAGACTGCTCCTGACTGCAGTATGTACTGCCATCATTTCCAGAAGGTACAGCAGTGTTACAACCGCCAGGAAAAACAGCGGTACCGTTGCTGCCGCCTCTACGGTAACGCTTCCCTTTCTTTTATTACGGAATAATTTTTCCAATCGTGTTGAGGCGGATAAAGATACCCTTTCAGATACTGAATGATTGATAGGTTGTGAGGGGGAGAATAAATTATTTCTCATTTTGCGAATCCTGCTCCTTTCTTTATTATTTTTATATTTCCGGGATTTCTAACGATACCTGAAAGGGCATCTTTATCCGCCTCATGTTATTGTTCTTACACGCACTACTGATAGCCGTAATATGTCTGAAATCTATACGCTATCCCTCTTCTCAGCTTACACACCGTGTCCACTTCCATTCTTCCGACACAGTAATCGATCCGAAATGATGGCTGGCTGTAAATCGTCTGCATATCCTTCTCGATCACTCCCATGGTTCTTACTGTTAATTTCCCTTTATCTTCCAGGAATAACAACATTCGCACATAGTCTTTGTAGTCCATACCACCTTCTACATCCGCCCCGTCGCCGGTGTCTTCCTCTGTTCCAAGCTTCATAAGACCGGATAATGAGAGCTGCCAGCTTGCATCATCCTTTACAACTGCAATCTTTTTTCCATTCAGCAATATTCTCACATCCATCACGGATTCCCCGTATGCCCATGCCAGAAGAATTCCCTGCGCTGCAGCTTCTGTAACCGCCGGTACCGCAAGCAGTGTACATAATGTCCCTGCCGCTGCCCGTGCCTCAGCCTGTCTGGTACTGTTGGTCTGCAGATACAGATAATTCGGCACGAATCTCAGCAGCACTAATTTGTTCGCAACCGCTTCCAGATTCTCCCGGTCACTTTGCCTGCCAGCCAGAATATATTCCACTTCATAGTCCAGGCTCCCACCCTTCGGTTCATCCAGAAAATCCGCAAAATGTTCCTGTATATACCCGCCCAGCAATACGGAATCCAGTGTTCCTCCTTCCGATTCCACATCTTCAAATGTTCCGTAACCGGTCTGATTCTCTCGGTTCTCCGGCATGTCCTCTGACACAACCTGTTTTTCTGATACCTGTGTTTCTTTCGGTAATACCAGATTCAAAATCGGTGCCTGCTTCAGTCCTGCTACATGTTCCAACGGATTCTCTTCGCCCGGAAGTTCCATTTCCTGCCCGCTCAGAAGCTCCTCCAGACGATCTGTCTGCGCTTTTTCTTCTCTGGTAATTTCATCTGCCTGCCGTTCCTGGTTCTTCCAGATGGAAGTACTCCCAAGATACTTGTCTGCCCATGAGATCCCGTATTTGTGTTTCATGTATTTACCGGCCTGATCCATGAACAATTCCCCATTCTGATCTGTGAACAGCCGGATTCTCTTTATATCATTTTCCATATCAGCACCGTAATATGACAGGCGGTCTAACAAATTCTGCTCACTGTATGTCCCGCTTTCATATCCTGCTTCTATGGCAAATACATCATAATGTTCCAGAAGTTCTTTTTGATATTCCGCAAATACGCACTCCACTGCCCGGTTCATATCTGCCCTTCTGTAATTCTTTGCCATCTGAATGGATGCGCTTTCCGTCAACGCAAGTACAAGCGAGACAAGCAGAATAAATGTCAGTGTCAGATATACCGTTACCTCTCCTCTTACATACCCTGTCGTCAGCTCCTTCTTTCCGGTGCTCACCACACTTAAATTCCGGAACTTTCGCTGGTAATCTTTTCGAATATTGTCTGCACCAGACTGGTAAGCTGTGATTTGAAGATGATCACAAGTCCGATCAGTACGACCAGGATCAAGATCACTTCTACCACCCCAATCCCCCGGTCGTCTTTTAATACCTGTAATGCATATCGAATTCTCCACATACTGTATTCCCCTTTCTTCTTTTTCTTTTATTTTTCATCTATATCTGCAATGTCAGAAATGCCGGTACTATCACAATGACCAGTACCACCGCCAGCATAAGAAACATTGGAAGCAGCAGCTTTGTCCCGGCTTCTTCCCCAAGCCTTTTTGCCTGTGCTTTCCGTTCTTCAAATGCCTGTATGGATTCCAGTTTTAACAGTTCTGTCAATCCTTTTGTTCCTTTCCGCAGATTCTGTGACAACAAAGCCCCCAGTCTTATATAAACCTGAACGTCACATCGTCTGCCGAAATTCTCATAGCTCTCCGATTCTGTCACACCACTGTCCATCTCATGACAGGTCTGTATCATTTCTTCATATGCGTACCTCTTTTTCCCTTCTTCTTTTTCTCTCGCATAGCCCTCGGTTACCTTTCTCCAGGCACGCTTTACCGTCATGCCTGCTCCCAGATACAATGTCAGTTTGTTGATAATATCCGGATAGTCCTTAAGCATCTGTTTTTTTCTGTCTTCCAGTGCCTTTTTTTCATTCTGTTTCTGTAATGCGCAGAGCAATATTCCGATCATTATGCTCATTGTGAGCACAATCATTCCCCGGTTATTAAACGGATGATAATAACGAAGTTCATTTTTCCCCAGACGTTCCGGCAGAATCAGCGTTTCCTGTTCCCGCTGCTTTTCATCTGCCTTTTTCATATTTTCCGTTACTATTTTCTTTATCTTTTCCTCTCCGCTTAACTTCTTAGGATATACACAGACCACGCACTGATAAGCTGCCTGTTCTTTTTCATTTTCCGTATAAGTAAGTACCGCATTCAGTTTTACAAGCGTTCCCTTTTCTGCAATATTCTTCTCCTGTATCTCGCCCTTAACATTCATTACATCATACCTGTCCAGTTCCCAGGAGACCGTCACCGGTTCTCCCGGAATCTCTGTGATCAGGTTCAGGTCTGTCTCCACATGATCCGGCGTCTGGTTTTCATTTAGTATCAGCCTGTCCATCCTCCGGATGATCCTTCCGAACAGTTCCTGTATCTCTTCTGTCGTATACCGGCGTTCCGATACTTCTATATCCGTTCTTATTTTTTTCTTTGTATCCCCGACTTTTACATCTAAGACTTCCGTCTTTGACCCTTTTCCGTAATCATTCCTCTCAATGGCCGGTTGTAGCTGCTTTACAGAACGAACGGCATCTGCTCCGGTCAGTAATATTCCGGATATGAACAGTACACAAGTCACCCGCACTATACGTCGATTCTCAATATCCTTATTCCCAGATAATAAGCGCCTGCGTAGATTCCAAGACATAATGTCATCACCCCGATTCCTGCCATATTCCCATATAATTCATTCATGAATTCCGGAAAACTAAGTGACATATAACCGATAATTCCATACGGCACTACCGACATGATCTGAAATTCATATTTCTTTGCAGCGAGCATGGTATCGATCTCTCTTTTCACTTCTATCTTGTCTCCGATCTGATTCGCTGTATTACGGATAATACCGATCATGTCCCCACCGCTTTTCTTTGCCGTTACGAATACGGTTACAAAACTCTTTACATCCTCCGACAGAACCTGTTCTGCAAATTCCTCCAGCACCTGTTCAACCGGAATATGTATCCGCAATTTTCTCGTAATAACCAATAATTCCTTAGAAATCCGGGCCTCCGGAGGATAAAGAATTTTTAATTCTTTCTGCGTTTCATAGAATGCATTTTCTACCGAATAGCCCGTGTTCAGTGCTGCCGACAGAGACTGTATCATCTCGCGGAACTGCTTCTGGAATTCCTGTTCCTTTTTCTTTTTCTCTTCTTTCAGAAACTCTCTGTACAGCCATATCCCCAGCGGGATCAGTGCCGGCACAGCCCATATCTTCCGGTAATAAAGCCATGCCGTAATCCCAATGAGTATGGCAGCCTTTCCCCCGGCTGCCCCACGTTCTTTAAATGTGATATCCTGCTGCCATAAGCTTCTCGCGGTGACAAAGTTCTGCAATTTTTTTCCAGTCTCCGCTGACTTTTCTTTCCATCCTGATTTCTCTTTTTTCTTCATCTTCTGTTACATTCACCGCCTCCTTATATGCTTCTTCAAAGCAATACAGCGTCTGCAGGTGGATTTCTTCCTCCCAGTATCCCAGGACTTCTGTTACTTCCAGGACTTTTCTGGTCTTATCTCTCAGACGGCCGAGATGTACAATGATATCCAGACCGGAGGCGATCTGTCTCTGAATTGCAGGAAGGGGAAGATCCATTCCCATCAGTACCATCGTTTCCAGACGGCTTAGCATGTCCTTCGGACTGTTTGCATGGCCGGTGCTGAGACTTCCGTCATGCCCCGTATTAAGTGCCTTTATATGGACTCCCTATGTTCCCATCATGCAGAAATACAATAGCTTTACTTAATATACACTGTATATAACGTTATTATCTTGCCATTCCACAGTTGCAAAAAGAAAAGAGCGCCTTTCACAGCCCTCTTTCATATCGACTTTCTCATTCATTTGTCATACTCAACAGTTTTGCAACCAATGTCTCTAAACTTTTTCCCAAAAATGGGACAAAATCTGGTATTGCACCAAATGCCATCCCAATTATTATCATTCGACCACATTCTCTTGCAGATTCCAATGCAAATCCATAACTCAAAACACCTGTCAGAATAAATATAATTGATAAAAAGTAAAGCAAAATATTTCCCAATATCATCGGAATTTTTAATAACCAGTGAATCAATGTCATTACTGCAAGAATTAAATATAAAAACACTTTTATTATGTACTTAACCAACATTTTTAATCCCTCCCTTTTTTATCTTTCCGGACAGCAAGAATCTTGCTATCCGGACTTCCACTTTTTTGCTATCCGGGCTGCAAAATTCTTGCTATCCAATACAGTTCATTATCCTTTCGTGTATATCATTTCCGTCAAAATCATCTCTTCTGCATCATGACAAAGGGTATTCATCCTCCTTGTCCATTCCATGTTGTCTTGCCTTTTTAATTCCTCTGTAATTCCTTCTTTCTCCATCATCTGTTTTACTAATTGTTCTTCTCTATCCCTTGCTTCTGCATCAATCTGATTCAAATGCTCGACAAGTTTTCCTTGTAACAACAATATTTGATATTTTGCCTTTCTGTGTTCCTGTAAATAGCTTTTACGAAGCATCCCATATTTCCCATAAGTTGGTTCGATATCTGTAAGTGCCAATTCTGGCAAATAATAATCACCACATAACATATAAGTAAGTCCATTTTTCTCATCATAAATTTCGTTCTGCATAAAATATTCTCCTTTTCTTCCTATAATTGGTCGTACATCTTCAACAGTGTTCCCTTTTTTATTTGACTATATTTCACCTGTAATTCTTCATATTTTTTCTGAAGACTTTCATATTCGTTTTTCGGAACACTATCGGATAATTTCTGTTCTAAACTCTTAATCCGTGCTTCCTGTGCTTTTGCAATAGCATCACTTTTAGGATTTCGCAATATCATTCCCTGTTGTTTTTCCTTCAATTCCATCATGACCTGTTTCACATTCGGATTATTATAGAAAAAACCTCTAGAAAGTCCTGTTAGTTTTGTAAGTTCAGCAACTGAAATTTTTTTATTTTTTCTATACATTGTTTCAATAGCTGTTATTGCTGTTTCCGTCATTTCCGCACTTTTTTCTTTTGCCAGTGCTACCATTTTATCGTGTTTCTGCATTTTCCTTTTCCCTCCTGTATTGTGCTAATAATTCATTCATTTCATCTCGTACAGCCTTTGTATCCTCCGCTAATGCTTCGTTTCTTAACCGCCGATAATGTGGTATGGTTCGTGTATCCTTATGCCCCAACAGCCTTGCAATGCTATCATCATCTAATTTCATTTCTGTAAGTTTTACTCCAAAAGTATGTCTAAAACGATGTGTACGAAACTCAAAATAATTTCCATTATCATCCCTGATATCATTTTCATAAATCATGATATTTACATGATATTTCAGCATTGAATCTGTATACAATTTTCCATTATCTTGCAGAAAAATATATTCTGAATCTGGATGCTCCTTTTCTGAAACTTCTATTGCTTTTCTAATCAATTCTGCCAGCTGATCGCTAACTGGTCTTTTGTATTTCCTTGTTTTCTGCTGGATAATAGTTATAAAATAATGTCCAGATTTCTCAGATAAGCAATCCCTTCGCAAAGTCAACGTATCCTCTATTCTTGTACCGAGCATCTGATGTATTATTAAACATCTGCCTAACTGGGGCTTTAATTTTGTTAATGCACAATTAAATCTTCTGATTTCTGCATCTGAATACGCTTCTGGTAAAGCGTTGTCATATGCTCTGCAATCACTGGACAGAAAAAGGTTGCATATATTTCCTATTTCCAGTTCACGCCCTATTTCATCCAACAGATTATCCAAAACCGACAGCTCTGTCGTGTAACTGACTGATGTAAGACCGGTATCCGTTTTTATATAAACCAGATAATCTTCTATCATATCCCTGCTAATTTCTGTAAAGTGCTTTACTTCTGGGAATCGATCATACACGAAACTAGCAAACCGACGGAATCCACGCAATTCACCTTTTATACTACCCATTGCTTTTGTCTGGCAGTGGCTATACAATATTTTCTTTATTATCTCTTTAAATTCTTTCTGCCTGATCTCACGAAAATCTAATCTATATCTTCCACGAATCGGATTACTCCTTGGCACAATATCCAACTTTCTCATATCCCATACATCTTTTTCATTTTCTGGAATATCTGCTGTTTTACACTTCACAACATACTCATAATACATTTTCAGAAAAGAAATCTGAGCGCTACTTTGTTGCTCAACATTCCGCCTATCCGGTCTATTTCTTCTAACATACAGCGCCAATCCTTTTTTATATAAAAATGCTTTATAACTTCTCTCCAGTTCTTCCCATTTTTTATCAGTGATGCTGCTACAACTTGTACACTTCTCATTCAGAAATTCTTTCAACAGATCAAATCTGTAAATATCATTTACTACTGTTGATAATGACAAACGTCTACATCTATCATCGATATACCCATAAATCTCATCCTGCATCTTTTCATTATGAATCTCTGATATGTAGTACACCCTGTTTTCCTTCCATTTCAGTCCTGCCAACTGTTTTTCTGTAGCTTGTTGATAACAGTCATACGAAATCAAATTAATATTACCTTTCATCATCTTCTGCTCCTTTCAATTTAAATGACTGATTTTTAGAGAAATATTTATCTTCAGCCGATACAATACGTTCCGGCATGAAATCAATGTACTGTTTTGTCATATTCTCACTTGAATGTCCTAGATAATCTCGTACCCCTTGTATAGAAACCCCATTTCCGTACATTGAAGTTGCAAGGTTATGTCTGTAATCGTGTGCTCTAAAGATATAATCTCCGCAGGCAATCCCACGAACCTTACACTCCCGAATCATCTGATTTGAAAATGTCTGTCCATTAAATGCACCACCCTTTTTATTTTTGAATAAATACTCCCCATTTTTTATTCCGTACTTTTTTTCATAATCATTCACCAGTCCAACCAATAAACTGGGAACAGGAATGACTTTTTCTCTCCGCATTTTGCTTTGATATATGCGCATCCAATTCTCATTGCCTTGTGAATAAAAGGCTCCCGATTTTATTGTGCAAACCTCGCTTTTCCTAATTCCTGTGCAAAACAAAATCAAATACATCAACTGTAAATGCTCTGGGAATGCCGGCAGCTCCTTAATTAGATGAGCAATTGTTTTTTCTGGAACACTTCTTTCATTGTGTTCCGAAAAACCTTTTTTTAAAAATCGTTCCGGATAAAACTTCAACACTTCAATATTTTTCATTTTCAAAAACTGTAGAAATGTATGCATATGTGTGATATATCGGTTAAAAGTGGAATACTTAATATCGGACTCATCCAAAACAGACACATAATCCGCTATATCTTGCATCTCCAGTTCAGTTACTTTCTTACTCTGTCCATCCAGATATTTTAAAAATTGTGAAATAAAACTTATTGTATTTCGGATATTTGATAAAGACAGATCCGATATCCCGACCAAATATTTTGCGTATAATTGTAAATACCAACGATTTTCTTTTTCGTAAATATTAATAAATGAAAGGCTTTTAACAGGTGAACTGGCATTGATTCTCGATTTATCAAACTGAAACCTATCCATATACCAGATACACGCTTGCCAATTTGTCTCTGAATCTGTTAGAAATAACGTTCTTCTCGCAAACTCAACAATCTTAGAAGCCTGTTTTTTTATAATTTCCGACTCTTTGTTTAAATACAGATAAAATCTGTTTTCATCTGCCTGTTCCATTTCTTCAATATCATCTATTCCGTACTTATCGCAAAACCGTATAAGTGCTTTTAATGGTTCTAAAAAATATCTTCGATGTCTTTGTACCTTATCCATATTCAGAATTTCACACAGCAATATTTTTGTCTGTCGCACCAACTGTGATGAATGTATCCTCGTTAAGTCCCATAACAAATCATTCTTATCGACCACCTGACGAAAAGATTGTGCTTTCTTCTTATTGGGGACATACAGCAAAAACAATTTGTCTTGCTTAAAAAACTCCTGTTCTACAGAGAAGGGATTTCCTTGTGAATAGACATCCGGCATATTTTCTATTTTTAAACGATCAAATAAGCTCAGTAATTCCGCTTTATATTTTTCTGAAATATCCTCTTTTTCAAGAGAATCCATATACATTTTTCTCGTTTCATAGTTAATATCTGCAGTACACTGTATATCTGTATACTGGAAAAATTTGTATAACCGGTTATAGTATTTTGCTTCTCCATTCGTAACTAAAGATATTTCTTCCTTTAATTTCTCGGATATTTTTTCCTGATATAACTTCGGAACAATTTTTAATACTGCCAAGGTAATCCCTCCTTCCTTTTACAGAAAATCTGCAATTTGGTATAAATCTTCATTATTTGAGTAGTATTGATCTGTCGCTTCTATCAATCGTTCATTATTTTCACCCAAGTATTTAATGGTAGTTTCAACTTTCTTATGCCCCAGGGCAAAACGAATGTCATTCAAATCCCATCCTTCTTTTCTTCTTTCCTCCGCAAAATAGTGTCGGAGCTGATGCGGATGGGAATTGATATCCGTTTTTTGGGATAGCCTTTTCAACATGCTATACACAGAATCCGCATCTAATGGCTCTCCTTTGTTTTTTCCAGTCAATTTTGTAAATAAATACTCCGAGTTCATCAGACTTTTTCGGTTATCAGAAATGTACTTAACCAAGAACTCAAAAGTTGTATTACTTAACAAAGCCATTCTATATTCTGCATTTTTTGCTCTTGCCAAGTTGGTATTGGATTCACGATACCTTACCCGAACCGTTCTTCTTTCAAAATCAATATCTTCGGTATAATGGATTCCCAGAATTTCCCCTAATCTAAGACCGGTTTCTGCCATCATTGCTATCAGCAATCGATCTCTATCATTCGAACAGGCATTTATCAGCTCCTGTATTTCTTCGGATGTTATTTCTTCCAGATTAGGTTCTTCTTCTTTGAAGAAACCTTTAAACGAATTCACTGCATTTTGATGATTTACTCCCATACTGTCAAAATACGATACTTTTTTTACTCGTAAGACTTTAAGCATTGGCAAAACATCTTCCAGTGCCAAAAACTGGTAGTATCTGAAGACTGCACCAAGATACATATTGCAGGTCTTATTGCTCGTCTGTGTATTATGCTCAGTATGCTTTCCACTCTTAACCCAATACAAGAAATCAATAAAATGTTTATTCTGCTCTGAATAGGATAGCAATGTAATCTCATCCAATCCTATCGTTTGCTCCTGCAGATAATTGTAATAATATGAAAGTGCGAAGGCTGCGGATTTTACAGTATTCGGAGAAGCATTAATCTGATCCAGATGCTTCAAATACTTTGATGGAAGGATTTCAATTTCTTCAATATCAGAAATAATCAAAAAACGTGGTCTATTATCTTTCAAAACCGAAACAACCCTATATTTCAATCCACAGCCCTCCTTCCTTTCTTTTCGATTTGTTTGACTTCTTTGACTTCTTGATTTACATTATACGCAAAGATATCAAAATGTCAATTACGTTTTTGACTTCTTTGACTTTTAAAGGAATATCAATAAAGCATTTTTTGATTTCTTTATGTTTTAAATTGATTTTTAGGGATATAATTGATAAGATAAAATACAAGAAGTCAATTTATACAAAGTCAAAGAAGTCAAGAGGAGATTTGAATGAACGAATTTATATCAAATTCAGGCACACTAATAAATCCTGACAGCGTTTACGATCAGGAAAGATTCATCAATATACTTCAAATCATTTTACAGAAAAAAACACAAAAAGAATTATCTGAACAAACAGGCTTAAATAATGCAACCATTTCACGAATGCTCAACGGTGCCCGATCTGGAAGACCATATAAAAGCACTATTGATAAAATTGCAAAAGCCATTGATGATCCAGAACTTATCCAAGAATTATATGATGCAACGGGATATTCTTCTAAGAAAATACGGGAACGGAAAAAGATAATTGCAGACAATGGATTTTCTCTGGATCTCTCTACTGTTCAGGTGCATGAAAAATTTTTTTCTACCTTAATGCGTGGACTTTCCATGATGACAAGT
>ERZ772818.1000-NODE-1000-length-26676-cov-5.962849_pt1 | contig 26676 bp, 23 predicted proteins | sample MGYA00580837_ERZ772818 | MGnify/ENA primary metagenome ERZ772818 (study PRJEB29015, sample SAMEA2737671) | human gut metagenome | biome: human gut; feature: human-associated habitat; material: faeces | place: China | collected 2012 ...
TGTAAGTTTATTCCTGCGGTTTCGCATGCCATAATAATTAAATGGAGAACTGTAAGCTTTTATTAGGGTTCGGGGATTTGGCCTAGTGAATTAAATAGAAAAAAGCCGCACATATTTATACTCTTTTGCATACCATAAATGCGAAGGAACGTGATAATATGATCTATAAAGCAATCCAGGGACTTCCGCAGGCCCATGCCAGGATAAAAGGGAGCAAAGAATACCCTGATATTCGTGGAAATGTATATCTCTATGAAGTGTATAATGGCACAGTTCTTTTAGGAGAACTGATGGGAATCCCGGAGGAACTGGAGAAGAACATCCCAGACATGCAGGAGATCTGCCGCCGGTATTAGGTAATGATGGAACTGCATGGATGGAGATTTATACTGGAAGATTCTATCCAATGGATGTTGTCGGCAGGACAATCGTACTTCATGAGATGCCGGATGACTTCAAGACCCAGCCGTCCGGAGATTCGGGAATGAAGATTGCATGCGGTGAAATCAAAGCATGGGAACAAGAATGTAAGAACAAAAATGGTAACGAATAAGTGGAGAACCGTCATACAGATAATTTGACATGTAAGTATGAAAACGCTAAAATTGGTGGAGGAATGTAGAAAACTGCAGTCCTCCATTTTTGCGTCAGGGGATATTAAAAAAGCCAAAACCTCGCTCCCTGATGGAAAGGAGTCCATATGCCGAAAAAAGAATTAGCAAAAGGGTATACAACCGGAACCTGTGCACAGGCTGCAACGAGGGCAGCAATGCAGATGCTTTTTACAGGTGAAAAAGTAGAGCAGGTGTCGGTAGAACTGCCGCAGGGAGAAAAGCTGCAGTTGGATATCACGGATATACAGAGAAAATATACAGACAGGGAATTGCCGGATATGGTATCCTGTGCGGTCAAAAAAAACAGCGGAGATGATCCGGATATCACGAATGGAGTACTGGTTTACAGTCAGGTAAGGCTTTCTGAAACAGGACAGATTCATATTGATGGCGGGATCGGGGTAGGAAGAGTGACCAGGCCCGGACTGAATCAGCCGGTGGGAGAAGCCGCAATTAACCGTGTGCCAAGGCAGATGATAAGAAAAGAAGTAGAAGAAGCCTGTGAAGAGGTTGGCTATACCGGTGGAATTGATGTAGAGATTTCGATTCCGGAAGGGGCAAGACTGGCAAAAGAAACATTTAATCCAAGACTTGGAATAGAAGGAGGACTTTCAATACTTGGGACAACCGGTATTGTGAATCCGATGAGTGAACAGGCGCTGATCGATACCATTGAAGTAGAGATGAAGGTATGCCTTGCGGAAAAGTACAGGTATCTGATCATTGCACCGGGTAATTACGGATTGGATTTTCTGAAAGAACAGTATAGTATAGAAGAAAATGATGTGGTAAAATGTAGTAACTATATTGGTCAGGCCATAGATATGGCGGTAGAACAGGATTGTAAAGGTGTCCTGCTGGTCGGACATATCGGGAAACTGATCAAGGTATCTGGCGGAATCATGAATACCCATTCCAGATGGGCAGACTGTCGGATGGATTTATTCGCCACGGCCGCATTGAGAGCGGGAATTGCCGGAGAGAAGGCAGTCGAATTTCTTGACTGTGTGACGACGGATGATGCATTGGAGAAATGCAGCGAGGAAGAACGAACACGCATTATGGAAAAAATCATGATGCGTATGGAGGAATATCTGAACTACCGGGGAAAAGGAGAGATACAGGTGGGAGTGGTCACGTTTTCCAATGTATACGGAATCCTTGGAAAGACAGAAAAAGCAGAAGAACTGATAGAAAGATTCAGAAAAGAACGACATATACAATAGATACCAGAGTATGCAGGAGAAGTTGCTGGTGGCAGGTTCTTTGCAGGACAGGAAGGAGTCGGAAAATGATACATTTTGTGGGAGCAGGTCCGGGAGCCGAAGATCTGATCACGGTCCGTGGACAGCGTTATCTGGAGCAGGCTGATGTGGTGATCTATGCGGGATCACTGGTGAATCCGGGGCTGTTAAAGAGTACAAAGGAGACATGCGAGATATATAACAGTGCGAAGATGACACTGGAAGAAGTTCTGGAAGTGATGGAACAGGCAGACCGGGAACAGAAGATGACGGTTCGGCTGCATACAGGTGATCCGTGTCTGTATGGTGCAATCCGGGAACAGATGGATCATCTGGATGAACTGGGAATTGCGTATGATTCCTGCCCGGGTGTCAGTTCCTTCTGCGGGGCAGCAGCGGCACTGAATCTGGAATATACACTTCCGGAGGTGTCACAGAGTGTTGTCATCACACGTATGGAAGGAAGAACACCGGTTCCGGCGAAGGAAAAGGTTGCAGCGTTTGCAAGTCATAATGCGACGATGGTACTTTTCTTAAGTACAGGACTTCTGGAAAAGCTGGAAGGCCAGTTGATAGAAGGCGGTTATAAAGAAGATACGCCGGCAGCAATTGTATACAAGGCAACATGGCCGGAGGAAGAAAGTTACATCTGTACTGTCAGTACACTGGCAGAGACTGCGAAAGCACATGGAATTACAAAGACAGCATTGATCATCGTTGGAGATGTGGTGACACATCATGCGTATGAACGTTCGAAACTGTATGATCCGGAATTCACCACCGAGTTCCGTCAGGGAGTAAAATAAGATGAAGATTGCAATGATCAGTTTTACCGGAAATGGAAGAAGACTGGAGAGATCTTTAGCACATGAACTGGAAAAAGAAGGACACCAGGTGCTGCAGGCGGTAAAATGCAAAGAACTGGAATCGGACAAGGATGCGGTAAAATGCAGTGCCAGAGAATGGACAGGTGAACAGTTCCGGACGCGGGATGTACTGATATTTATTGGAGCAGTACAGATTGCCGTGCGCTTGATCGCATCTTTTATAGGATCAAAGACAACAGATCCGGCGGTACTGGTACTGGATGAGAAAGGACAATATTGTATCCCGATCCTGTCCGGGCACATTGGCGGAGCAAATGAGATGGCTGAAAGAATTGCAGAGATGGCAGGAGCACTGCCTGTGATCACAACAGCTACAGATATCCGGGGAAAATGGGCAATAGATGTATTTGCCAGAAAGAATCATCTTTATATAGAAGATATGCAGAAGGCAAAGCAAATTTCGGCAAAGATTCTGGAAGGAAAGACAGTCGTGGCCACGATTGAGAGCGGAAGAGATTCGATAGAGGGTACTGTGCCGGAAGAAGTGAAGATCGTACCGGAAACCTATGAGAATCCAGATATCTATATCGGGATATATGAACGAAAATTAAGCAGTCATGTATTAAGGCTGATACCACAACGGATCACGGTGGGAATCGGCTGCAGACGGGGGACATCCGCAGAGCAGATAGAACAGCTGGTGGATAAGATACTGAAAGAATCACATATTAATAAGAAAAGTATTGGCAGGATCGCAAGCATTGATCTAAAAAAAGACGAAGAGGGATTGCTTACATTTTGCAATAAATATAACATAGAGCCGGAATTTTATCCGGCAGAAGAATTAAAAAAAGTAGAAGGAGAATTCAGTGTTTCTACATTTGTAAAAAAGGTTACCGGAGTGGATAATGTATGTGAAAGAAGTGCTGTATATACAGGTGGTACACTGCGGATCAGAAAACAGGCAGAAAATGGTGTGACAGCAGCATTTGCCTGGGATAATTGGAGGGTGAAGTTTGAATAAGGTATATGTGATAGGAATGGGACCGGGGGCATATGAACAGATGACGGTGAAAGCAGTCCGGACGCTGGAAAAATGTGATGTGATCGTCGGATATACCGTATATATCGAATTATTAAAAGAATATTTTCCGGATAAGAGATATCTGACAACGTCCATGAGACAGGAGGCAGCACGGTGCAGGATGGCATTCGAAGAGGCAGCAAAAGGAGCTGTAACGGCAATGGTATGCAGCGGAGATGCCGGGATATACGGAATGGCAGGACTGATGTATGAAATCGGTGAGGAATATCCGGAAGTCGCGATCGAAGTAATCCCGGGAGTGACAGCGGCACTGGGAGGTTCTGCGGTACTTGGAGCAGCAGTCGGACATGATGTCAGTCTGATCAGTTTAAGTGATCTTCTGACACCGTGGGAATTGATCGAAGAAAGACTTCGCTGTGCGGCAAAAGCTGATTTTGTGATCTGCCTTTATAATCCGTCCAGCAGGAAACGCAGTACCTATCTTGCAAAAGCATGTGAGATCATGCTGGAATATAAGGCGGAAGATACCGTCTGCGGAATAGTGAAAAACATTGCCCGCGAGGGAGAAACAATGCAGACACTGACACTGAAAGAATTAAAAGAGACAACAGTAGATATGTTCTCTACTGTATTTATCGGAAATAAACAGACAAAAGTAATTCGGGAAAAAATGGTTACACCAAGGGGATATCGTATATGAAAGACAAAAAGATTCTATTATATGCAGGGACAACAGAAGGAAGAAAATTAGCATCTTATCTCGGAAGAAGAGGCGTAAGACTGCATGTCTGTGTGGCAACCGCTTATGGGGAGAGTCTGCTTCCGGAAGAGAAGAATATAACGGTGACACACGACCGGATGGACAGTGGGCAGATGGGCGAGTTTATGAGGGTGTTTGAGCCGGATTATGTGATCGATGCAACGCATCCATATGCCAAAGAAGTGACCAAAAACTTGAAAAGTGCCTGCGAGGTTATGCAGGTTCCGTATTTAAGACTGGTCAGGGGAAGTGAAGAGACCAAAGAAAGCATCTGTGTGGAAAATATGGATGAAGCGATAAAGTATCTGGAAAAAACAGAAGGAAATATTCTGGTAACAACAGGAAGCAAGGAGCTGGAATCCTATACAAGACTGACGGATTACGAAAGCCGGGTATATGCGCGCGTTCTGTCTATTGGCCAGGTGGCAGTTAATTGTGAAGAACTTGGATTCTCCGGACGTCATCTCATCTGTATGCAGGGACCGTTTTCTACGGAAATGAATCGTGCCATGTTAAAGGAATATGATATTGCTTATATGGTAACGAAAGAATCAGGACTTGCAGGCGGATACCCGCAGAAATGTCAGGCTGCACTAGAAGCCGGTGTGAAAATGGTTGTGATCGGAAGGCCGGAAGAAGAAGAGGGAATGAATTTTGAAGAAATGTCCAAATTCCTTCAGAAAGAACTGGAACTGGATAATCACTGGAAAGTTACACTGGTGGGAATCGGTGCAGGTGCCAGAGACCAGGTTACACTGGAAGCAAAAAGATGCTGTCAGGAAGCAGAACTTCTGATCGGAGCAGGCAGGATGATCGAGGCAGTGGCAGAAGTCGGACAGACCATATATGAAGCATACCGCCCGGATGAGATCATTTCTTATATCAAAGAAAATCCGGAATATGAAAATGTAACGATTGCGTTGTCCGGTGATACAGGATTTTACAGCGGTGCGAAGAAGATTCTGGAATTGACGAAAGATGACCCACAGATTGAGACAAAAGTGGTGCCTGGAGTATCATCCATCATATATTTTGCATCAAAGCTTGGCGTAACATGGGAGGATGCGGCACTAGTAAGCCTGCATGGAAGAAAAGAAAATCTGATGGCGGTCATTAAGGAGAATAAAAAGGTATTCGCCCTTGTAAGTAATGCAGAAGAGATCCGTCAGATCCTGACAAAAATGACGGAATATGGAATGGGCGAAGTAACAGTCAGGATCGGAACAGAACTTTCTTATAAGAATGAAGAGATTCAGACAGGAACAGCAAGATCACTGCTTCATTACAAAGGAGAGAATCTGGCGGTCCTTTATATTGAAAATGAATCCGGCGGCGAAAGCCCGGTGATTCCGGCAATTCCGGATGATACATTTGTACGGGGCGATGTACCGATGACCAAGGAAGAAGTAAGAAGCATTTCGATTGCTAAACTTAAGATTAAGAAGGATGCAGTTGTATATGATGTCGGAGCAGGAACAGGCTCTATTTCCGTAGAGGCCGCTATGGTTGCAACGCAAGGTAACGTCTATGCAATTGAACAGAAAGTGGAGGCGCAGGAACTGATCCGTGAAAATGCAAGGCGGATGCACGTGGATAATCTGCATGTGATAGAAGGTATGGCGCCGGAGGCGCTGGAAGAACTGCCGGCACCTGATTGCGTATTTATCGGGGGCAGTAAAGGAAAGTTGTATGAAATCCTGGATGCTATCCGGAAGAAGAACCCATTTGTGCGGGTGGTGCTCAATGCAATCTCACTCGAGACGATGATGCAGGTGTTAAAATATACGGAAGAGAATGAGATAGAAGAGGCAGAAGTCATTCAGGTAGCGGTAAGCCGTGCGAAAAAAGTGGGCAGTTATCATATGATGAATGGACAGAATCCGATCTATGTGATCAGCTTTACGAGCAGACCGGCAAAAAAGGAAGCAGATCCGGAAAATGAAGACGATTTTGTTCTGGAAGAAATCAATCTGGACGAGGTGGAACCGGAAGATATGACCGGAGATATTGTGGAGGATATTACGAAAGTGATCTCTGTAGGGGATCTGACACCAGAGAAAATCCGGGAAGAAATGGAGGAATCTGAGTAATGAAACTTCCTAGAATTCTGATTACTGCGATGAGAAGTGGCGCAGGTAAAACCATGCTGACCTGCGGAATATTGAAAGCAATGAAGATGCAGGAGATAAATCCTGCGTCTTTTAAGTGCGGGCCGGATTACATTGATCCAATGTTCCACAAGACTGTGATCGGCATCAGCAGCTATAATCTGGATTCCTTTTTGTGTGGAGAAAATGGAGTCAGAGAGATCCTGAAAAAAAATGGTGCCGGAGCAGATATTTCCGTAATGGAAGGTGTTATGGGATACTATGATGGGATCGCAGGGATCTCTTCAGAGGCGAGTGCTTATGACATTGCCAGAATTACCGATACCCCGGCTGTGATGATCCTGGACTGTAAAGGACTAAGCGTGTCTGCAGTGCCGTGTATCCAGGGGTTTTTGCATTATAAAGAAGACAGCCGTATCAAAGGCGTAATTCTGAACCGTTTGTCTCCGATGATGTATGGAAGAATGAAAGAGATGATCGAGGTGCAGACAGGAATCAAAGTCTACGGTTATGTTCCGGTTATGAAAGATTGTGCACTGGAGAGCCGTTATCTGGGACTGAAGCTTCCAAAAGAACGAAAAGATACGGAAGACAAACTCACAAGACTGGGAGAACAGATTCTGAAAAGTGTAGATATCGCAGGCCTTCTGGAACTGGCAGAAAATGCACCGGAGCTGCAGGAAAAGAAAACGCAAGGATATACATCAGAAATGGTAGAAAATTTGGCAGAAAATGCACAGTATAGTACAGAATCGGTTAGAACAAAAGATACGGTACGGATCGGGCTTGCAAGTGACGATGCATTCTGTTTTTTCTATCAGGATAATCTGGAACTGCTGCAGGAGATGGGAGCGGAACTGATTCCTTTTTCTCCTCTTTACGATAAGCAGATTCCGGAAAATCTGTCGGGACTTTTGTTCTATGGCGGTTATCCGGAACTATATGCAGAAGAACTAAGTAAAAATGAGTCAATGAAGACGAGTATTAAAAAAGCATTGAACGGCGGAATGCCATGTATCGCGGAGTGTGGAGGATTCATGTACCTGCAGGAATATATCAGAGATGAAAGCGACACAGAATTTCCAATGGTTGGATTTTTAGAAGGGAAAAGTTATCCGACAGGTTCCTTAAAGCGATTCGGCTATGTTACCCTGACAGGGGGAAGAATATTCGGTAAAGAAGCAGGAGGTATCCCGGCACATGAATTTCATTATTATGATTCAGAAGTATGCGGGGAAGCATTTCTGGCGGAAAAACCAATGTCAAACCGTTCGTGGAAATGCATGATCAGTACCGATACGGTACTGGCAGGATATCCGCATATTCATTATTATGGAAATGAAAAGATTCCGGAGAACTTTCTGGAACAATGCAGAAGATGCAGGGAACAAGAGAAAAGAGCTAGGGAAAGAGATAGAACATAGAGAACAGAGAGGATAAAAAGCATGGCAGAGCAAAGTTTAGAACAACTGGAACAGGAATTCCATCAGATCGTATCTGGCATTCATCCGGCAGATGTAGTAACGAAAGGAAATGCGCAGAAAAAGTGGAACTCCATTGCGAAACCGTTACACAGTCTGGGAAAACTAGAAGATCATATTATGCAGATTGCGGCACTGACTGGCGATACAGACGTGAATCTGAACCGGAAGGCGCTGCTCGTGATGTGTGCGGATAACGGAGTGGTAGAAGAAGGTGTAACGCAGACAGGACAGGAAGTAACTGCAATTGTTGCAGAGAATTTTCTGACATGTAATACCAGTGCGGCGATCATGTGTAAAAAAGCCGGTGTAGACATCTTTCCCATCGATATCGGTATGGCAGCGGATACAAAAGTCCCAAGATATAAAACGGCAAATGGAACCGCAAATATGACCAAAGGTCCGGCTATGACAAGAATGCAGGCGTTACAGGCAATCTTAACCGGGATCCATCAGGTGAAGGAAAAGAAGGAAGCCGGATATAAGATCATTGCTACCGGAGAGATGGGAATCGGAAATACGACGACCAGCAGTGCCGTGGCTTCCGTACTTCTGGGAGACGAACCGGCAGAGATAACGGGACGGGGAGCAGGACTGACGAACGAAGGATTGGAAAGAAAAATACACGCGATCGAGAAGGCGATAGCGGTCAATCGTCCGAAATGGGATGATCCGGTGGATGTACTGGCAAAAGTAGGCGGATTCGATCTGGCGGGAATCACCGGACTCTATCTGGGAGGTGCTGTATATCGAATCCCGATTGTAGTTGATGGATTTATCTCAGCGGTTGCGGCACTTGCGGCCGTCAGAATCTGTGAGTGGGTCAAAGATGCGATGATTGTGTCACATGTCTCGAAAGAACCTGGAATGCAGAAGATCCTGAAAGAGTTACACATGGATGCACCATTGCATGCAGATATGTGCCTGGGTGAGGGAACCGGAGCTGTGGCATATCTTCCGGTGCTGGATCTTGCGGCAGAAGTGTATGGACAGATGAGTACATTTTCAGAAAATGACATCGAAGATTATAAAGAATTAGGTGAGAAAGAATGATACATCTGGTGACAGGCGGAAGCGGAAGCGGTAAATCTGAGTATGCGGAGAACTGGCTGACAGGCAGAAATAAGAAGGATGGTACTTACATATATATTGCAACCATGCAGCCATACACAGAAGAAACGATGAAAAAGATTGAAAGACATCACAGGCTGAGAGCCGGAAAAGGATTCCGGACATTGGAAAAATATACAGATCTATCAGAACTTGAGATACCAAAGAATCAGGGAATCCTTCTGGAGTGCATATCGAATCTGGTGGCCAATGAGCTTTACAGAGAAGATGGTACATTGAATGATTCAAAAGAAACAAAAGAAAAAGTATTGGCAGGAGTACGCAGACTGAGCAATTCTACGACACGTCTTGTAATTGTTACAAATGAAGTGAACGCAGATATAAACGGCTATAGCGAAGAGACGGAAAAATATCGGGAATGCATCGGAATGGTGAATCAAAGTCTTGCAGAGCTTGCAGATATAGTAACGGAAGTTGTGTATGGAATTCCGGTATGCATTCGTAAGGAGCAAAAGAAGTATGAAGAGTATAAAAAGAATATGGAATAGTTTCAAAATTGCGTTTTCCATGTACAGCAGGATTCCGATGCCGCGCAGCGAATGGACAGATGAAAATAAATCGTATGCAATGTGTTTTTTTCCATGGATCGGTGCGGTGATCGGACTTTTGTCTTATGGAGTGTTTCGGTTTTCAAAATGGTTTGATGGGAATGGAGGAGGAAATTATTCCTTATTTTTTGTAATATTTCTGATCCTGATCCCGGTATTTATTACGGGAGGAATTCATCTGGACGGATTTCTGGATACACAGGATGCGCTGAGTTCCTGGCAGACGAAAGAGCGTCGTCTGGAAATACTGAAAGATTCCCACGCAGGAGCATTTGCTATCATTTCATGTACCGTCTATTTTCTGATGTATATTGGCGTGTATTCTTGTCTGAGTGTACGGAGTATGGAAGTGATCGCATATAGCTTCATGTTATCGAGAACATTGAGTGGACTGTCTGTAGTTACATTTCCACAGGCAAGGAAGAAAGGTATGGTGGCAGATTTTTCGGAAAGTGCATCGACCAGAATTACAAGAATGGTATTGGGCATTTATCTGATTGTACTGTGTTTCCTGATTCCACTGACCGGAGGGATCTGCGGAATCGGATGTGTGATCTCGGCAGGCGTGGTATTTGGATATTATTACCGGATGGCGATGAAGAATTTCGGTGGTGTGACCGGGGATCTGTGTGGATATTTCCTGCAGGTATGTGAACTGGTGATGGCGCTTGTCGTGGTAGTAGTGGATATCGTAGTAAAAAGCGGAATCATCAAATGATGAACAGGCTGGATAAAAGTGTGGAAAGAATGAAGAAAACAAGTGGCAGAAAGAAAACAGCAGAGAAATAGTAGAAAATAACAGAAAGATGAAAATACAGGATTGGAGGAAGGAAAAGAAGTCATGATCATGATAATAGGCGGCGCATATCAGGGAAAACTTGCATTCGCAAAGAAAATCTACCCAGATGTCACATGGGCAGACGGTGCGGTATGTACGGAAGAAGAACTATATAGCTGCGAAGGGATATATCATTTCCATCAGTATATCGAAAGAAAGATAAAGGAAGGAGAACCGGTAGATGATCTTGCAGAAGAACTGATTCGGAAGAATCCGGAACTGATCCTGATCACAGATGAGATCGGATACGGGATCGTGCCGGTTGACCGGATGGAACGGGAATACAGAGAGCAGACCGGAAGAGTGTGCACGCGCCTTGCGGCATATTCGGAGAAAGTATACCGTGTGATGTGCGGAATCGGACAGGTGATAAAAGAAGTATGAGGGTTTATCTGATACGTCATTCGATGACGAAAGGAAATAAAGAAAAACGCTATATCGGAACGACGGATGAATCTTTATGTCTGGAAGGAATACAGCTTTTGGAAGAGAGAAAAGGAATGTATCCTGAGGTTACATACGTTTATGTAAGTCCGATGAAGCGGTGCGTGCAGACGGCAGAGATCATTTATTCGGAGATGATGAAAGCAGGAACATATAGCTGTAATGAAAAGTTACGGGAGTGTGATTTTGGCCTGTTTGAAAATCATAATTATATCGAACTTTCCGGCTGCCCGGAGTATCAGGCATGGATAGACAGTGGTGGGAAGCTGCCATTTCCGGAAGGGGAAAGCAGGGAAGCGTTCATCCGGCGGACACTGGAAGGGTTTCGGGAAGTCGTACGGGATGCGCAGGCACATGACCGGGAGACGATTGCGGTTGTGGCACATGGCGGAACGATCATGAGTATCATGGAACGGTATGCAGTAAAGGAAGACGGGACACCAGCAGGAAGTTATTATGATTATCAGATAAAGAATGGAGAAGGATATGAACTTAGAATTTCAGAGAATGACATATATGACGATCGCGATCGTGGCGGGCTTTGTTCTGGATCTGATCTTCGGGGATCCAAGATGGCTGTATCATCCGGTGAGGCTGATCGGGCATCTGATATCGGGAACCGAAAGAATTATCAGAAACTGTCTGCCGGCGAATAAGACAGGGGAACGCATCGGTGGAGGGATTCTGGTGCTGGTGGTTGTGACGGTCAGTACAGGAGTTCCGGCGGTGATCTTATCGGTTGCATATAAGTATTTCTGGCAGCTTGGACTTGCACTGGAAAGCTTCTGGTGTTATCAGATCCTTGCAACGAAATCCCTGAAAGTAGAAAGTGACAGGGTCTACATAGCACTGAAAGACAAGGGCCTGGAGGCCGGGAGAAAGGCCGTGTCCATGATTGTCGGAAGAGATACACAGAATCTGACGGAAGAAGGTGTGACAAAGGCGGCCGTAGAGACGGTGGCAGAGAATACATCAGATGGTGTGATCGCACCGTTATTTTATATGCTGATCGGCGGAGCTGTTCTGGGATTTGCTTATAAGGCAATTAATACGATGGATTCGATGGTCGGTTATAAGAACGACCGGTATCAGTGGTTTGGAACGGCTGCCGCGAAGCTGGATGATGTGGTGAATTTTATTCCGGCGAGGGTATCGGCAGTACTGATGATCGTGGCGTCATATCTGATCGGAATGGATGGAAAGAATGCAGCACGTATCTTCCGAAGAGACCGCTTTAATCATAAAAGTCCGAACTCGGCACAGACAGAAGCAGTCATGGCGGGGGCGCTGGATGTGCAGCTTGCAGGAGATGCATGGTATTTTGGAAAGCTGCATAAGAAGCCGACGATCGGAGATCCGGTCCGGGAGATGGAACTACTGGATATCCGGAGATCGCATAAGCTGTTATATGGGACGGCAATGCTTGGTCTGATACTTGGAATCATCCTCCGGATTCTGGTTCTGTAGATGATATTGATAATAAAAATCAAAAAACAAATAATATTATCTGCAAATTATGAATAAAAAGTTAGAATTGTGCAAACAATGTTCCTGTTGACTAACATAGTCAGTGCAACTTACAATATAAAAAAGAGGTAAAGAAGGTGTTAGTTATGCAGGCATTGTCAAAGGCGGCGGCTGGAAAAAGCTACACCATCAAGTGGATGTTCGGCATCCCGGAAGTTCTGGATAAGATCCGAAAATGCAAGATTGATGAAGGCAGTGAGATCACAGTCATTCAGAATTCCGGAAGAGACCTGATCATCAGGAGTGGTGAGAAGCGGATCGCAATGAGCAGCGATGCGGCAACAAGAATTCAGGTATAAGATTCCGGTTGACTATTTTCTGCAAAGTGAGTAAGATGGTTGTAGCAAAATAGCAGAGAGAGCGGTTTATCCGCACAGGTGAAGGAACGTTGGCAGAACCAAAAGAGACAGTTCACGGTGGAGACATTTACCGGAATCCATCTGTTACAGATTATTCTGTAAACAGTAACCCGCTGGGAGTTCCCGAAGCAGTACGAAAGAGCGTACAGGAAAGTGCAGACAGGATCATGCATTATCCGGATGTCAGATGCGACAGACTTCGGGAGTCGATCAGTGATTTTGAGAGAATAGAAAAAGAAAAGATACTCTGCGGCAATGGTGCTGCAGAGCTTTTTTTTGCTGTTGTAATGGCAGTGAGACCGAAAAAAGCACTGGTGACGGCACCAGCTTTTTCCGAGTATGAGCGAGCACTTGGCATAGTTGGAGCAGAGGTACAATATTACAGATTAAAAGAAGAACAGGATTTCCGGATACAGGAGGATATACTGGAACAGATTACGGAAGATACAGATATGATATTTCTGTGCAATCCCAATAATCCGACCGGACAGACAACGGAAAAAGAACTGCTGATCCGTGTGATGAACAGGTGTAATAAATGCGGTACGATACTGGTCCTGGATGAGTGTTTTATAGAGTTTCTGGAAGAACCAGAAAGATATGAATGCCGAGGGTATCTGACACAGTATCCGAATGTGGTCATTATCAAAGCATTTACGAAAATATTCTGTATGCCGGGTGTAAGACTTGGATATGCATTGTGTGAGAATGCAGCTCTTAGGAAACGAATGAGGGCAATGCTCCAGCCGTGGAATGTGTCGGTAACGGCACAGGAAGCAGGTGTGGCAGCACTTGTTGATTGCGAAGCATATTTAAAGAGAACGAGAGAATATATAAAAAAAGAAAAGTTCTGGATGACAGAGCGGATGAGAAAGCTTGGTCTGAATGTATGGGGATCGGAAGCAAACTATATATTTTTTAAAGGAAAAGCAGGGCTGTATGAGAAGGCACTGAAAAGCGGACTGTTGATCCGGGACTGCAGTAACTATGAAGGACTGACAGAAGGGCATTACCGGATTGCAATAAGATCTGAAGAAGAGAATGAAAGGTTGATAACATGGCTGGAAAAATTATGATACAGGGGACAATGTCCAACGCAGGAAAGAGTCTTCTGTGTGCGGGACTTTGTAGAATATTCAAACAGGACGGATACCGGGTGGCTCCGTTCAAATCCCAGAATATGGCACTGAATTCCTTTATTACAGAGGATGGACTGGAGATGGGACGTGCACAGGTTGTGCAGGCAGAGGCAGCAGGCGTGGCGCCGCAGGTAGAGATGAATCCGATCCTGTTAAAGCCGACCAACGATGTAGGATCACAGGTGATCGTAAATGGTGAAGTCTTGAAGAATATGAGTGCAAGAGAATATTTTGCTTATAAAAAGCAGCTCATACCGGACATTATGAAAGCATTTCACAAATTAGAAGAAGAGAATGACATCATTGTGATCGAAGGAGCGGGAAGTCCGGCAGAGATCAACCTGAAGAAAGATGATATTGTAAATATGGGGCTGGCGAAGATGGTAGATGCGCCGGTGCTTCTGGTCGGAGATATTGACCGCGGAGGAGTATTTGCCCAGCTTCTGGGGACGCTTATGCTCCTGGAAGATGATGAGAAAGAACGTGTAAAGGGACTGGTCATCAACAAATTCCGCGGGGATAAGACAATCCTGGATCCCGGTATTGTTATGTTGGAAGAAAGAGGCGGCATTCCGGTAGTCGGAGTTACACCGTATATGCAGGTCGAGATTGAAGATGAAGACAGTCTGACAGAGCGTTTTAACATGACAAAGGGTGGAAAAGGTGCAGAAGAAAGGATCGGTCTGGTGGATATCGCAGTCATCCGGACACCGAGAATTTCGAACTTTACGGATTTCATGCTGTTGGAAAATGCTCCGGGAGTGAATCTGCGTTATGTAAAGAATCCAAGAGAACTGGAAAATCCTGATATGATTATCCTTCCGGGAACAAAAAATACGATGGGAGATCTGAAATGGTTAAGACAGAGCGGAATGGAAGCGAAGATTCTAAAGGCGCATGCCGGCGGCTGTGTGGTCTGGGGAATCTGCGGCGGCTATCAGATGCTGGGGCAGTCGCTCAGTGATCCGGAAGGCGTGGAAGATGGCGGCAGTATGAAAGGACTCGGCCTTTTGCCGGTAACGACTACATTTACCACAGAAAAGACCAGAACAAGGGTGAATGGAACACTCCTTCATGTGGAGGGGAATCTGAAAGCACTTGAGAATCTGAAGTTTGAAGGATACGAGATCCATATGGGAAAGACCGAACTTCTGGAAGGATGTCCGATGAATCAGATTCACGATACGGTGAAGAAAAAGGACAGACAGATTCCGGATATGGAGCCGGAAAACAGAATAGAGAACAGTACAGACGGAATCTCGCATGGAAATGTATACGGAACATACATCCACGGCATTTTTGATAAGGAGAAAATTGTATCGGAGATCGTAAAATCCCTGGCAGAAAAGAAAGGACTTTCAATGGAAGAAGTGGAAGGTGTAGACCTGAAAGCATTCAAAGAAAGCCAGTATGATCTTCTGGCAGATACACTCAGAAAACATCTGGACATGAAGGCAATCTATCAGATCATGGGAATGCAGAAATAATTTTTCGGGATTACTATGTATTCGTAAGGAGCTGTAGATACCAAAGTATGCAAGAGAAGTTGCCGATGGCAAGTTTTGTAGTTAGAAAAGATGAGATGTGGGCTATGACGGACTATGAAGAGAAAGGAAGAAAACGTTGAATATACAGAAAAATAATCACGCAGCACATACTAAAATAGAGATAGAAAATGTCCTTCCGACAGAGATCGAAAAGCGAAGCTTTGAGATCATTACGGAAGAACTGGAGCAGGAAGGTATTATCCTTCCAGAGATTCAGGCACCAATTACAAAGCGCTGCATACACACCAGCGCAGATTTCGATTATGCAAAGAATCTGGTCTACTCTGAGCATGCGGTGGAGAAAGCACTTGAAGCGATCAGAGGCGGTGCTTCCATTGTAACCGATACACAGATGGGACGTTCCGGAATTAACAAAAAGAGACTGGAACAGTATGGTGGGCAGGTATACTGCTTCATGTCAGATGAAGATGTGGCACAGGCGGCAAAGAAGAATGGAACCACAAGAGCTGTTGCCAGTATGAAAAAGGCGTGTGAACTGAACGAAAAACTGATCTTTGCCATCGGAAATGCACCGACAGCACTAATTCACCTGTATGAACTGATCAAAGACGGAAGAATCCGTCCGGAGCTCGTGATCGGTGTACCGGTCGGCTTTGTAAATGTGGTACAGTCCAAAGAACTGATCCTGACTCTGGAAGATACCCCGTATATTGTAGCGAGGGGGAGAAAAGGCGGAAGTAATATTGCGGCATGTATCTGTAACGCACTGATCTATATGCTGTAGGGAGGAAGAATTTATGACATTACAGCAGTTAAGGTATATTACCATGGTTGCGGAGAAGGGGACGATAAGTGAGGCGGCAAAAGAGCTGTTCATTTCCCAGCCGAGTCTTACCAATGCGATTCGGGAACTGGAGCAGGAGATGCAGGTGACGATTTTTCACCGGACGAATAAAGGGGTGACGATCACCGCAGAGGGAGATGAATTCCTTGCTTATGCAAGACAGATACTGGATCAGGTAGGTCTCATGCAGGAGCGGTATCTGAATGTAAATGAGCGGAATCCGAGATTTTCCGTATCCTGCCAGCATTATTCTTTTGCGGTCAATGCGTTTGTAGATGTGATCCGCAAGTTCGATGCGAGAAAATATGATTTTACTTTAAGAGAAACGCAGACTTACGAGATTATCGAGGATGTGGCAAAATTAAAAAGTGAGATCGGTATCCTGTATACTTCTTCACAGAATGAGACGATCATTATGAAGATGATCCGTCAGAATGATTTGAAATTCGAAGAACTGTTTGTAGCAAAGCCGCATGTATTTATCAGCTCGAAGCATCCGCTGGCAGACAGGGAAGCACTGACATTGGAAGATTTGGAGGTGTATCCGTATCTGTCATTTGAGCAGGGGGATTATAATTCCTTTTATTTTTCCGAAGAGATATTAAGTACACTGGACCGGAATAAGAACATCAAAGTCAGAGACCGGGCAACGCTTTTCAATCTGGCGGTCGGCCTGGACGGGTATACGGTAAGCTCCGGCGTGATCAGTAAAGAGCTGAATGGAGAGAATATTATCGGAAAACCACTTCTGGTAGACGAATATATGCGGATCGGAACGATTGTGCGGAAAGATGTGGCACTGAGCCGGTATGGAAAAGCATATATGGAAGCATTGAAAAAATATACAGGCGGATTGTAAAAAAAGAAGAAAAGCAGTGGAGAAAGGTTTCATTTGTAAAAGAAGTTGCGGAAGAAGTCTGGGATGTTTAATATAAAATTGAATATATAAAAAAGATATGGAAGATATATCAAATATACGTTTCACATTTTTGATATTCTTCCGTATAATAGTCTGCTGAGGGGGATGGATTGGAAAACGTAAGAACGTATGAGAATCATCCTCCGTTTTTATTCTAAGGAGATGAAAACATGGGAGTAATGAAAAGTTTATTTTCCGGGAAGCAGATGTCGGAGGCATTCATCTGTAGTGCATTTCTGGCCTTGTCGGGTGGATTTCAGGATGCGTATACCTATAATACGAGGAATGAAGTATTCTCGAATGCACAGACAGGTAATGTGGTGCTGATGAGCCAGAATTTCATGACGGGAAAATGGGAGGCTGGACTGAAATATTTATTTCCGCTTTTTGCATTTGCTTTAGGTGTTCTGATTGCGGAGCAGATCCAGAATAAGTACAAATATGCCAGACGCCTGCACTGGAGACAGGGAATACTGGGAGCAGAGATCCTCATTTTGTTTGTTGTAGGATTTATTCCGCAGCGGGGAAATATGATCGCGACTGTTCTGGTATCTTTTGCCTGTGCGATGCAGGTGCAGAGTTTCCGGAAGGTAAATGGATTTTCATATGCAAGTACTATGTGTATCGGAAACTTACGGAGTGGAACGGCGGCATTATCCTTCTATCTGAGAGAGAAAAAGCCGGAACAATTGCGGCAGGCAATGTATTATTTTGGAATTATAGTTCTTTTTGCGGTAGGAGCCGGAATCGGAGGCAATCTTTCAGCCAATTATGGAATCCATATGATCTGGGTATCCTGCGGACTTTTGATCGTCAGCTTCTTGTTGATGTTCCTGGATATAGAATCCCGGAGAAACGAAAGATAAAAAAGGGACAAAAAAGAGACATTGATCCGTCATCAGATACGGATCAGTGTCTCGATTAGTTTTTGCGCTGCAATGCTCTGTGGTCTGGAAGCATTCTGTACAAGACAGATTTGTCTCGCAGGAAGGGATTCTTTCAGATGGATCTGAAGAATTTCTCCACGCTTGAGCGGTTCTTCTGCAAGCTTCTCCGGATAGAAGCCGATACCAAGATTGTGCTGGATCAAAGCCAGGCACTGGTCGGTGGATGTAACTTCAAGATCAGGACGGAACGGAAGCCCGTGAGAAGAAAAGTATTGAATATGAAGATCCCTGGTGCTGGTGTTATTTTCCAACGAGACGAAAGGGTAGTCCGTAAGTTCTTCCAGTGAGCAGATGCGGGAAGCCGGTTCTTTGTATTTTGGGCCGGCGATCAGAATTTCCCGGAAAGAACCCAGGGAGATTTTCTGAAACTGTTTTTGAACAGAAAGTGGAGTTGTTACAATTGCAAAATCCACCAGTCCGCTTTCCAGGGAAGCAATCGCCTGCGGAGTGGAATGGTTGGATATCTTAAGCCTTACATGTGGATAATGATTGTGAAATGCTTCTAATTTGGACAGAAGCATAATACGAAGTGCATTTTCACTGACTCCGATGGAGATGAGTCCGCTTGTAAGACTCTGGTCACGCTTGAGCTCGGCTTCTCCGAGTTCAAGCTGTTCGAAAGCAATCGCAACGTGGTTAAAAAGCTTCTGGCCTTCAGGCGTCAGTGAGACTCCGCGGTTCGAACGGACAAAAAGGTGACAGCCAAGTTCTGTCTCAAGATTATTCATACAACGGGTAATGTTCGGCTGGTTATTGTGTAATACCTCTGCCGCTTTTGTAAAACTGTGATGTTGTGCAACATGGTAAAAAATACGGTAATAATCGTATGTACTCATAATATCCTCCAAAATAATATATAAAATTGATATATATATATAGCTAGTTATCTTTAATACGGATGATGCCAGATAAGTATAATATATTCTAGGTGAAAAGACAATGTTAAGAAATAAAAAAATATATTACATAGTAGAAAAAAACGTAGTATACTGATTTATATTTTTCTTATAAACAGATGTGTTTGTAATGAAAATGATGGATACACCTGAGAGGAGAGACTTAATTATGATAAAAATGAATGTAAAATTTGAAACACCGGAACAGCTTGTAGAATTTTCAAGAATGTGTCAGAAAGTAGAGGCTGATACCTTGATTGAAGATACAGCACATAAACTTATCATTGATGGAAAATCAGTTATGGGAATGATGACAGTTACGCTGAATCAGAAGATGATTTTTGTAGTAGATGGTTCTGATGCGGAAGAGCTAGTTCATACATTTGAAAAATTCCGCACCGAAGAGGCAGTACAGAAGCAGAATCTGGGTTAACAATTGCATTTTACAGGTACTTATGGTATCGTAGTTAAGATGAGAAAAATAGAATGAAAACTGCAGGTGCCGGCTGGATAAGATTGATAGAGCCGGTGAAAAGGGAAACAGGTGCAAGTCCTGTGCGAACTCGTCACTGTGAGCAGGGAATATCAGAAAAGAAAAAAGTCACTGGATAACGGGAAGACAAGATTCTGATGTATGGATCTGTGAGTCAGGAGACCTGCCTGTAGTGTACATGGAAGTAAATCCGGACCACGAGTAATTGGTTGTACAAAAATGGAAGAAAATTATAATAAATTAACAAGGCCATTTTGTACCCTTTTACGGATGATTTCGTGGAAGGGTATTTTTGTTGACAGAAAAGTAGTAGGGAGAGAGTATAAGATGAAACATAATTCCAAGCAATTTTTGGCCTTATTTATGGCTGTGTCTATGGCAGTTGCACCGGTATCGGGAGTGTATGCGGAAGATCAGAATGCAGCCGTAGGAGATACATTGAGTGAGAATAAACAGGATAGTGATGAAGCTGGACAGACAGAGCCGGAAGCCGCTGCCGGACAGACAGAGTCGGAAGCCGCTGCCGGACAGACTGAGACAGAAGCCGCTGCCGGACAGACAGAAAGCAGTGTGACGACAGATACAAGTCAGGAAGTCACAAAAGAAGCCGGGAAAAATCAGGTAGCTGTCGAAAAGGTACAGAATACGCAGGAAGACGGAACCGCCCCACAGACGGAACCAATCGGCGAAGACGAAATATTTGAGAACATTACTGATATCAGCGGTATGGCAGGTGCTTTGAAAGACGGAGAATATGGTGTTGATGCGGATCATTTTTCGGCAAAACTGACTTCGGGTGGTTCAAGCAAGGTGAAGATTGAGTGTCAAAAAGTAATCGTAAAGAATGGAAAAGCAACAGCCTGGATAAATTTTAGCAGTTCTAAGTATGATAAAGTATGGGTGAAAGTGAATGGAACCCAGAACATATATCATGCAAAACCGAGAGAAGGCGAGGCCGGAGTTACATTTGAGATTCCTGTTAATTTAAATAGTTCAATGACTTTTATGGCACATACCAGTTCCATGAGTGGAAAAAATATTGCATATACGATCAATATTGCAATCCCGGAAGATACGGTTCCGTCGACACCATCCACACCGGATCAGACCGTTATTACGGAATTAAGTTTCAAAGAGGGATCTGAACTCAGCATGAAAGAGGGAGAAGTTCAGGAACTGACACCTCAGTTCACACCGGCATTATCAGCATCTGAGACAGCACCGGATATGACATGGACTTCTTCTGATCCAAAGATTGTAACCGTTGCAAAATCCGGAACACAGGCTGAGCTGACCGCAGTGAAAGCAGGGACTGCTGAGGTGACTGTGTCTATTAATAATGCGGAAGGAACAGAGCTTAAAGCCACATGCAAGGTAACGGTAACAGCATCGGAAACAGAAAATAAAACCCTGACAGATGGAAATTATCAGGTAGATGTGGATACTGGAAATAAGATGTTCAAAGTTACGAATTGTATCCTGACATCTGAAAAAGGTAAGATGTATGCTGTAATCACATTAAGCGGAACCGGATATGATTATCTTTATATGGGATCAGCAGCCGATGCGGCAGAAGCTGCAGCAAAAGACTACATTTCATATGTGGCTGATGAGGCAGGAAAATATACATACAAAGTTCCGGTAGAAAGTCTGGATAAAGGAATTGCAGTTGCGGCACATTCCATTAAAAAAGATAAATGGTATGACCGTACACTTATATTTTCATCTGCCTCTGCAAAACGTATCATAGCAGACGGAACCTATCAGGTGAATGCTGAAGCCGGCGGAAAGATGTTCCGTGTTACGGATTGTGTTATGACTGTAAAGAATGGACAGATGACGGCGGCAGTTACATTAAGCGGTCAGGGTTATAACAGAATCTATCTGGGCGATGTAAATAACGCATCGGATGATGAAAAGAACTGGATCCTTCCGGATTCGCTTCTTGCAGAGCAGTATACATTTCAGATTCCGGTAGAGAAACTGGATGAGGTAATGACAATTGCCGTTCATACGACAAAGAGTAATAAGTGGGACACCAGAACACTGACATTTCATTCAGAAGGCATGACTAAGATTGCGGACAGCAATAATGGAAATGCTTCGAATGGTAATAACGGAAGCAACGGCTCATTGACACCGGGCGGAAATAATAACAATCCGGGAAATGGTTCCAACGGAAATAACCAGGGAAATGCAGAAAACAATAATGGAAACAGTGGAACTACAGGAAATAATACGACAAACAATGGAAAACCGGATCAGGAATCAAAATACGAGTCTGATCTGAATAAGTCAACAGCCAGAGTCAACAGTACCACAGGATTAAAAGACGGTGTATACACACCGGACAGCTTCTCATGGTCAGGCGGAACTGGAAAGGTAAGCATCACTTGCAGCAAGGTAACGGTTACAGGCGGTCAGGCATATGCAACGATCACATTCAGCAGTCCGCATTACCAGTATGTAAAAGCGAATGGAAATGTATATTATCCGAGTGCGAAAACAGGAAGTTCTACATCCTTTGTAATTCCGGTAGAACTGAATAAGAATAACTCGGTTGTGGGTATGACAACGGCGATGTCTACGGCACATGAGATTAAATATACGATTTTTGTATACATTGCCGAAGCAGCAAAAGCCAATGCATCAGCGAGAGCCAACGGAAAAGAAGTAACGGTAATCGGTGCAAACGGAAGTGATAGCAGCAAGACGGCAACAGCAAACAAAAAAATGGACGAGGTAGCACCGGAGATCATCGGCCTGGAGTATCAGTCTGAAACAAAAGCCGAGTATGCGAAATATTTCAAGATATATCATTATGATCAGGGAATCACATTGTTGGAGATCGATATGAATAAAAAGACCGGAAGAAAAGCAGCCGGTAAGAAATGGAAAGAAGCATCAGAAATAAGCGGACTGAATCCGGCAGAGCAGGAGCAGGCAGCACTGTACCTGAACAAAGTGATCAAATATCTGATCGTTCCGGAAAATGTAGAGATTCCGGCGGGGCTGGATAAGGAAGTCATTGTGGTAAGACAGCCGGCAGATCATGTTTATGCAGGATCGAATAAGACGATTTCCCTGATGGAAGAACTGGGACAGCTTGATAAAATGACAACAGTCGGTGTGAAGAAAAATAAATGCAAGAATGAAACTATCAAAGAAAAGATGGCTGAGAAAGAAGTCATTTATGCGGGAACGTCCGGCAAATTAAATTATAAGAAACTTGTAAAAAACAAATGTAATCTTGCACTCCTTTCATCCAGCGTGCTGCCGGAAAAAAGAAGCAGCAAAAAAGCGGCAAAGAAAAAAATGACAGCTTATCGAAAGATGACAGAGAAGATGACGCTTCTTCAGATTCCGGTGATCGTTGACCGTGCAAAAGATGAAAAAGGAAAAGATGCACAGAAAGAATGGGAAAAAGTCTACAAGGTGATTTTGGGATGTGACGGCCAAAGTGCAGAATAGAGATTGCGTAAGATAGCAGAGTGTGGACAATGCTCTTGTGATCAGAAAAAGTGGAGAAAAGGATGAAAAAGAGAACATATCGGCTGTTGTGTGTACTTGCAGGTACAGTGCTTCTGGTAACAGGAGCACTGACCGGGTGCAGCACCTCAGGCAAATCGGGTGTATCGAAAGGTGACGGAATACAGCAGACGGAAGAAGCAGGGGCGGCAGAAAAACATGCTCCGAAGATAGACGGTCTTGAGTATAAGAAAACAATGAAGCTGAAATATGCTACGGGTTTTGATGCCTATTATTATAAAGAAGGGTATAAATTACTGGACGTACACGAAGACAGGCAGTATCTGATCGTGCCGGAAGGTAAGAAGAAACCGGCAGATCTGGATAAAGAAATTGTGGTATTAAAACAGCCATTGGAGCACATTTATCTTGCAGCAACATCGGCAATGGCATTGTTTGATGCGATGGATGGGCTGGACAGTATCCGGATGTCGGGAGCACAGGCTTCGGACTGGTATATTGATCATGCGAAGAAAGCAATGGAAGACGGCAAGATCCTGTTTGCAGGAAAATACAGCGAACCGGATTATGAAATGCTGATAGATGAGGACTGTGATCTTGCAATTGAATCCACGATGATCCTGCATACACCAAAGGTTCAGGAGATGATCGAAGATCTGGATATTCCGGTGTTTATTGACCGTTCCAGTTATGAAAGTCATCCGCTTGGAAGGACGGAGTGGATCAAAGCATATGCAGCAATGCTGAACAAAGAAGATGCAGCAGATACATTTTTTGATACACAGATAGAAGTGATCGGCAGTCTGAAAGATTTTAAGAATACAGGAAAAACAGTTGCTTATTTCTTTGTGAATACAGATGGAACAGTGGTCGTAAGAAGCAGTAGTGATTATATTCCGAAGATGATCGATATTGCCGGAGGAAAATACATTTTTCAGGATCTTAAGAACACAAAAAGCAAGAGTGCTTCTGTGGAACTGTCGATGGAAGAGTTTTATGCAAAAGCAAAGAATGCAGATTATCTGATCTATAATGCATCGATCGACAGTCCGATCAATAGCATTGCAGATCTGACAGCGAAGAGTGAATTGTTCGCAGATTTTAAGGCAGTGAAGAACGGAAATGTGTGGTGCACCGGAAAATCACTGTATCAGGCAACGGACATTGTGGGAAATCTGATTACGGATCTCAATCTGATGCTGACAGATGGAGATGAGAGTGGTATGACATTCTTGTATCGGGTAAAATAATACAGTATAATAATCAGGTGGGCGTTTGGATGTGTTCACCTGATTTTTTTAAAGGAGAAATGATGGAGAAAGAGAATTTCAGGCGGCGTTCCAGATACATCCTGGTATTCGGGGTTCTGGCAGCGGCGTTCTGTGTTGTAACAGTTTTAAATATTAATACGGGAAATGTCCATATTTCAATAGCAGAAATATGCAAGATACTGATTCGAAGAGGCGGAGAAGGAACAGAGGCAAACATTATATGGAAGATACGACTTCCGAGAGTACTGATGGCGGCAATCCTGGGAGGCGCATTGTCATTATCCGGGTTCCTGCTTCAGACATTTTTCTCAAATCCGATTGCAGGTCCGTTTGTTTTGGGAATTTCTTCCGGGGCGAAGATGATGGTAGCGCTGGTAATGATATTTTTTCTGGAGAGATATGCTTTTGTATCTTCTTATACGTTGATCATTGCTGCATTTGCGGGTGCACTTATTTCCACTGGATTTATCCTGTTGTTGTCCAGAAAAATGACACATATGGCAACCCTTCTTGTGGGTGGAATCATGATTGGATATATCTGCTCGGCAATTACTGATTTTGTTGTAACCTTTGCGGAAGATTCCGATATTGTCAATCTGCATGGATGGTCACAGGGAAGTTTTTCGGGAATGAGCTGGAGTAATGTAGAGGTTGCCGCTACTGTAATCGGTGTGACGGTGGTACTTACATTTTTTCTGTCAAAACCAATCGGGGCATATCAGCTGGGGGAAGCATACGCACAGAGCATGGGAGTAAATATCAGATTTTTCAGGGTAGCACTGATTCTTTTGTCCAGTGTGCTTTCTGCCAGTGTGACAGCTTTCGCAGGTCCGATCTCATTCGTGGGAATTGCTGTTCCATACCTGATAAAGCATGCGCTGCAGACATCGAAACCGTTGGTTGTGATACCGGGAACATTTATCGGAGGTGCAGTATTTTGTATGATCTGTGATCTGATTGCAAGGATGGCATTTGCACCGATGGAACTGAATATCAGTACGGTGACATCGATATTCGGTGCACCGATAGTCATATTTATGATGGTACACGGACAGAAAGGCAGGTAGGAAATGAAAGATTATTATATAAAGACGAAAGACCTTTCTGTAGGATATCAGGGAAAGGTGTTGATCCGTGATATCAATCTGGATATAAAAAAGGGGGAGATCGTTACCCTGATCGGACCAAATGGTGCGGGAAAATCCACCATATTAAAGAGCGTTACCAGACAGTTGAAACTGATCGGAGGCGAAGTCTATCTAGATTCAGATGAGATACGAAAGCTTTCTTATAAGAGTATGGCCAGGAAGGTGGCAGTAATGCTGACGGAACGGATGAAACCGGAACTGATGACCTGTCACGATGTAGTGGCGACAGGGCGCTATCCGTATACCGGAAGATTGGGAGTCCTTTCCAGGGAAGACGAAAACAAGGTGGATGAAGCATTGATGGCTGTGCATGCTCAGGAATTAGGAATCCGGAATTTTCTGGAAATCAGTGATGGACAGAGACAGCGTATATTACTGGCAAGAGCCATCTGTCAGGAACCGGAAGTCATGATCTTAGATGAGCCGACATCCTATCTGGACATCCGGCATAAATTAGAACTGCTGGAAATCTTAAGAAAGATGGCAAAAGAAAAAGAAATAACAGTGATCATGTCCCTGCATGAGATCGATCTGGCACAGAAAATTTCAGATAAAGTAGTCTGCGTAAAAGGAGACAGGATTGCAGGCTTTGGAAACCCGGAAGAAATATTTACGGAAGAAAAAATGAGGGAACTGTATGGGATTGATAATGGTTATTATGATCCATGCTTTGGAAGTGTGGAGCTTCCAAGGGTAGTGGGAAAACCGGAAGTTTTCGTTCTCTCATCCTGTGGAACCGGAATTCCGGTTTACCGGAAACTTCAGAAAGCCGGAATCCCATTTGCTGCCGGAATCCTATATCCGGGCGAGTGCGACTATCAGCTCGCAAGACTGCTCGCATCCGAGATCATCAGTGAAGAACCATACGAGCCAATATCCTGCGAGACCTACCGAAAAGCATTAGAAATGATGGAACAATGCAAAAAAGTGATCAATGCCGGAGTAAAAACCGGAAAGATGAATCAGAAAGCAGGGGAACTGCTTAAGATTGCGGAAGAGAGAGGAATGTTAATTTAATTGGGATTTAATTCAGGAAGGCTTTGGATACCCGAACCGGAATAAAGCTTGAAAAGGCGTTCCTGCTCAGGTTCCATCG
>ERZ772818.1003-NODE-1003-length-26618-cov-4.706622_pt1 | contig 26618 bp, 25 predicted proteins | sample MGYA00580837_ERZ772818 | MGnify/ENA primary metagenome ERZ772818 (study PRJEB29015, sample SAMEA2737671) | human gut metagenome | biome: human gut; feature: human-associated habitat; material: faeces | place: China | collected 2012 ...
TGGGATACAGTTGTTGAGGAAGTTGGAGGAGATGGAATCCTTTCCTGGATGACAGTTAAGAATGTAAAAACCGGTGAAGTTACTAAGATTGAAGCTGATGAAGACGATGGTATGTTTGGAGTATTTGGATTTATCGGTACAATTCCTAATTCCGACATTTTCAAAGGAAGCGTTGAGATGGATGAGAGAGGATACATCCCAACAGATGCAGATATGCACACCAATATCCCAGGTGTATACGCAGCCGGTGATGTGCGTGTGAAGAGCTTAAGACAGGTTGTTACAGCAGCCGCTGACGGAGCAATCGCAGCAGTTCAGGTAGAAAGAAGCATGGCTTAATCAGGCATTCCGTCGGTTTACTTGAATGAAATTATTTGTAATAAAAGAACCATAGAAGAATGTTCAAAGCAAAGTTTGGTTCGATTCAGGAGGATTTTTAAAATGTTAGAAGTAGATAAGAATACATTCCAGACAGAGGTTCTGGAGGCAGATGGTTATGTATTTGTAGACTTTTTTGGAGATGGATGTGTTCCGTGTGCAGCACTTATGCCAAAGGTACATGAGTTCGCTGACACATACGGAGATAAACTTAAGTTTACATCTCTGAATACAACAAAGGCTCGTCGTCTGGCAATCGGCCAGAAGATTCTTGGCCTTCCGGTTATGGCAATCTACAAAGATGGAGAAAAAGTAGATGAGCTTGTAAAAGATGATTGTACACCGGAGACAATCGAAGCGATGATCAAGAAATACATCTAAGATTTTAGAGGTAATTCTTTATCATATACACCTTAATAATATTTAATAAAGAGAAAGGAGAAGAATAATTATGGCTATTCTTGAAGGGAAAAAAGCAATAATTATCGGAGACCGTGATGGAATTCCGGGACCAGCTATCGCAGAGTGCGTAAAAACTGCTGGTGCTGAAGTAGTATTTTCATCTACGGAGTGTTTCGTCTGAACGAGCGCAGGCGCAATGGACTTAGAGAATCAGAAAAGAGTAAAGGATTTCGCTGATGAATACGGCGCAGAGAACTTAGTAGTAGTTCTTGGTGCTGCAGAAGGTGAAGCTGCAGGTCTTGCAGCTGAGACTGTAACAGCAGGAGATCCGACATTCGCAGGTCCATTGACAGGGGTCCAGCTTGGACTCACAGTATATCACGTTTGCGAGCCTGAAATGAAGGCAGAGTTCGATGAGGCAGTTTACGATGAGCAGGTTAGCATGATGGAGATGGTACTCGACGTTGACGATATCGTTAGCGAGATGAGCTCTATCCGTGACGAATACTGCAAATATCTGTAAGATATGTCAGAGGGTCAGACCCCGGGTAAGCCCGAAAGGGTCCGACCCTCTTTTTCTATTCTTCTATTTATGGGGAAATAGAGAAGCGAACTTAGGAAAGGTGGAAAACTGTAATGAATAGTGTAATTAAAGGAGCAAGTTATGTCTTAGCACATACTCCTGACATGGTTTTATATAATGGAACAACTCAGACAACAGAGAGAATCGTAAACCCAGATTCAGAGTACTTAAAAGAGGTACCAGAGCATCTTCGTTCATATGAGGATTGTGTAGCTTACTGGCCAAACCAGACATATATCGGAAATGTACATCCGGATGAGCTGGCACAGGTAGAGGCTCCATGGTATGACAAGAAGATGGAGAATGCAAGCCGTTATGGAAAATACGGTGAGATCATGCCTGAGGAAGAGTTCTTATTCCTGGTACAGATCAGTGACCAGTTTGAAGTTGTAAAACTGGAGAAGAACTTCGTAGAGAAGTACAAAGGTCAGTTTGCAGCAAACCCAATCATTACAGAAGATATTTCATCCCAGATCGAAGACGGTGTAGAGCTTTCCGAGATCGAGGGATATGTAAATGATGAGCACGCAGAGGCACTTTACTTCAACCACGAGCTGGTTGGATGTGTAAAACGTGCACATGATATCGATCAGAACTTAAGCGCACACGTAATGCACGAGAACTTAATGAGTAAAGCAACAAGTGTACTTGCTCTTCTTTATGCAGTACGTAACGCAGGAATCGAAAAAGCAGATGTAGAGTATGTTATTGACTGTGCAGAGGAAGCATGTGGAGACATGAACCAGAGAGGTGGCGGTAACTTTGCAAAAGCTGCAGCAGAGGTTGCAGGACTTGTAAGCGCATCAGGATCAGACGCAAGAGGATTCTGTGCAGCACCGACACATGCACTGATCGAAGCAGCAGCATTAGTAAAATCCGGAGCATACAAGTGTGTAGCAGTAACAGCCGGAGGTTGTACAGCAAAACTTGGAATGAACGGAAAAGACCACATCAAGAAAGGTCTTCCAATCCTTGAGGACTGCCTTGGAGGATTCTGTGTGATCCTTGCGGAGAACGACGGAGTGAACCCGGAGATTGACCTTAGCATGCTTGGACGCCACAGTGTAGGAACAGGTTCCGCACCACAGAACGTAATCGGAAGTCTGGTAGCAGATCCGCTTGACAGAGCAGGAATGAAGATCACAGACATCGATAAATTCTCACCAGAGATGCAGAATCCGGATATCACAAAACCGGCAGGAGCTGGAGATGTACCGCTTGCTAACTACAAGATGATCGCAGCCCTTGCAGTTAAGAGAGGAGAGCTCGACCGTAAAGAGATCGGAGAGTTCCCGGCAAAACACGGACTTACAGGATGGGCACCGACACAGGGACATATCCCATCAGGAGTACCATATGTAGGATTCGCAAGAGAGGACATTCTGGAAGGAAAGATCAAGAATGCAATGATCATCGGAAAAGGAAGTCTGTTCCTTGGAAGAATGACAAACCTGTTCGATGGAGTATCTTTCGTGATCCATGGAAATACAAAGGCACAGGAAGAAGCTGCAGCCGGAGTATCTGAGGACGAAGTAAAGGGACTCATCGCTAAGGCAATGAAAGAATTCGCTGCTACTCTGATAGCAGAGTAAGGGGTGGTAAAGATGGCAAATGTAGAAAAGATGATCGCAGAAACATTCCTGGAGATGGCACAGGGTCTTGAGAGCGGAAGCTATGGAAAGAGACCAAAGATCGCATTGACCGGAATGGGAAGCGAACATGGAGAAGAGAATGCCATGGAAGCAGCCCTGATGGCAGCAAAAGATGGCGTTGATGTATATTATATCGGATCACTTGAGGCAGAGGGAGTTACAACTGTAAAAGTTGCAGATGACGAAGAAGGCCACAAGAAGATGGAAGAGATGCTTGCAAATGGAGAAGTAGACGGAGCAGTTACCATGCACTTCCCATTCCCAATCGGAGTATCTACAGTAGGACGAGTAGTGACACCGGCAAAGGGAAGAGAGATGTTTGTAGCAAATACAACAGGAACATCCAGTGCAGATCGTATCGAAGGTATGATCAAGAACACGATCTACGGAATCATTGCAGCAAAAACATGTGGAATTGCTAATCCAACAGTCGGAATCCTGAATGTAGACGGAGCACGTCAGACAGAGAAAGCGCTCAAAGAGCTTCAGGAGAAAGGATATGATATCACATTCGCAGAGTCTGCAAGAGCAGACGGTGGATGCGTCATGAGAGGAAATGACGTACTTCAGGGAACACCGGATATCATGGTAACAGATTCCCTGACAGGAAACATCATGGTAAAAATGCTTTCATCCGCAGCAACAGGCGGAAGTTTTGAAGCAACTGGATACGGATACGGACCAGGAATCGGCGAAGGATATGAGCAGTTAGTCATGATCGTATCAAGAGCCAGCGGAGCACCTGTTATTGCAGGAGCGATCCGTTATGCGGCACAGCTTGTAAGAAACAAAGTATTTGAGGTAGCAAAAGCAGAATTTGCAGCAGCAAAGAAAGCAGGCTTAAAAGAGATCCTGGATGCAAGAAAAGCAGCAGCAAAACCGGCTGCAGCAGAGGAGGATGTAAAAGAGCCGCCGAAGGAGATCGTAACAGCACAGATCGCAGGAATCGAAGTAATGGATCTTGAGGATGCCGTAAAAGCATTATGGAAGATCAATATCTATGCAGAGAGCGGAATGGGTTGTACAGGACCGATCATTCGTGTATCAGATGCAAACCTTGAGAAAGCTCATGAAGAGCTTAAGAAAGCCGGATACATTAACTAATTATAGTGAGAGGTCATATAGTTGGCAGCAACTTGAAAACAGGGAGAAAGCTTGGAGAAATCCGAGCTTTTTCTTTACTATAAAGATAGTAGCTGAATCGTATTTACAAAATGAATTAATGACAGAATATTTGCGAAAAAAGATAAAATATGATAAACTATAGTAAACCATACTATATTAAAACGCATCTGAGTGAAGTGAGATGTTAAGAAGGGAGACGGCAATCATGTGGGAGCTGGAAAAAGCAATATTGGTAACGAATAACGACAGAGTGTATGAGAAGTATAAGGATCAGATGAAAGTGATTCTTCTTGATGGGTATGAAGACGTTCTGATTAAGGTGAGAGATCTTGTCTATGATAAGCATGTGCTTCTGACACATCCGCAGGCATCCAGCCTGAAACCGAATCAGACACCATATCGATCGGTAGTTGTATATCCGAAGGGTGAAGAGGATAATATAAAAGATATCATGCTGATCGACAAATGCATTCAGGTTTATCAGGAGTGGCAGGATATCGCACCAAGTCCAAAGAGTTATCAGGAAAAGGTGGCGAATGATTTTAAGACAATCGATTTATCGGTGATTGACAATATTATTCCAAGAATTAGTTAGAAAAAGCAGGTAAGAAAAAGAATAGGCGGTGGAGCGATGCTGGATAATAAAGAAACAACACAGAATTACTTCAAAGGTTTAACGAGAAAAGATTATATTGAAAGAGTATGTAAAATTATGGAGAAAGATGGGGCTGAAGATCTTTCTATTCGTAGAATCGCGAAGGAACTGGGCTGTTCGTCAGCTGCATTATACCGTTATTTTAACAGCAAGTCGGAACTGATGTATTATGTCAGCCTGAATACGCTGGAGGGATATATTATCCGCTTGAATCAGGCGGAAAAAACCTGGAGAGGAGTATGGGATATCTATGTGGGTGTATGGTACTGCTACAGTCAGGAGGCTTTCCGACATCCAAAAGATTATAATAGACTGTTTTTTGAACATACGAATGAATATCTGGGTGGAGCTATGAAAGAATTCTATCAGATGTTTCCTCAAAACATTAATGAGGCAAACCAATTCTTTTCAGAGATGCTTGGAACAGCAGATTTCTGGGGACGTGATTTTGAAATGTGTAAAAAATGCATGAATGCAGGGGCAATTTCTGAGGAGAATGCGCTTATTTTAAATCGCATGTCCTGTATTTTGTATAAAGGATATTTTAAAGGAGTGATGGATGACGGGATTGAAGAAGATGAAATCGAAGAAAGAGTTCGTTCATTTATAGATGATCTCGATATAATCGTTAAGGCACTTGCGTCAGAATTGCAGGGATATGACGGATATTTTAAACAAAAACGTGAAAAGAATGATAAAAAATAGGCAATCTGCACAAAAACATATATAGATATTTTGTATTAATGACGATATTTATAAAAGGGGGTTGCGCATTTAAAAAATGTGTGTATAATTAGAACTATCAAAAGCAATTACTTACATGGAAAGAAGTTATCACGATTACATTTTTGAAAGTAAACATAAAAAGCAAAAAAAGATATTTTTTTACTTATATGTTATCACGATTACATTCCGCGCGCTTGAGGAATTTGTAAAAGAAAAATTGCCAGCTTTCGGAGATGAAAAACGTGATTATATTTTAAGTGTTAAGTTATCGCGATTACAAATCATAAGGAGGGAATTTGTATGAAACTAGAACTCGGCAAATTTGAGATCAAGGACATCCAGTTTGCAGACAAATCATATGTGGAAAATCACGTATTGTATGTAAACAAAGAAGAGGTGGAAGCACTTGTATTGGAGGACGACAAGCTGATCGGATGCCATTTGGAAATTGCAAAACCTGGTGAAGCAACAAGAATCACACCTGTTAAGGATGTCATTGAACCACGTGTGAAAGTGAGCGGCGGAGAGATTTTTCCAGGAATTATCGGAAAGGTATCACCACAGGTTGGATCTGGAAGAACACATGCTTTAGATGGCTGCTGCGTAGTTACAGTCGGAAGAATCGTTGGATTCCAGGAAGGTGTTATTGATATGAGCGGACCGGCTGCAGATTATTGTCCATTTTCAAAAACATATAATCTGTGCGTAGTCATTGAACCACAGGATGGATTAGAGACTCATGTATATGAGAAAGCAGGACGTATGGCAGGATTGAAAGTAGCTACATATCTTGGAGAGCTTGTAAGAAATCTTGAGCCAGATGTAATTGAGACATATGAGACAAAACCAGTATTTGAGCAGGCAGCACAGTATCCGGATCTGCCAAAGGTAGGATATATACATATGCTTCAGTCACAGGGACTTCTGCATGACACATATTATTATGGTGTAGATGCAAAACAGATCGTTCCGACATTCATGTATCCAACAGAGATTATGGATGGAGCAATCGTATCTGGTAACTGTGTGGCTCCATGTGATAAAGTTACAACATATCATCATTTCCACAATCCGGTTATTGATGAATGCTACAAACATCATGGAAAAGACATTAACTTTATGGGAGTTATCCTTACAAATGAGAATGTATTCCTTGCTGATAAAGAGAGACATTCCGATATGGTTGCAAAATTCTGTGAATGGCTGCAGTTAGACGGAGTTCTGATTACAGAGGAAGGTTATGGTAACCCGGATACAGACCTTATGATGAACTGCAAAAAGGTTGAGAGAGCAGGTACAAAGGTTTGCCTGATCACAGATGAGTTCCCAGGAAAAGACGGTAAATCAGCATCTCTGGCAGATACATGTGAAGAGGCAACAGCACTTGCATCATGTGGACAGGGAAATGCAACACTGATGTTCCCAGCTATGGATAGAGTAATTGGAACTCAGGAATTTATTGAAAGCCAGATCGGTGGATGGGCTGGATGTATCAACGAAGACGGATCTTTCGAGGCAGAGCTTCAGATTATCATCGCATCTACAATCGCAAATGGATTTAACAAACTGGCTGCAAGAGGATACTAAGAAGGGGGATTCAGAGTTATGGCAAAATATAAAATCGTTCATTATCTTAATCAGTTCTTCGGTGGAATTGGTGGAGAAGATAAAGCAGACTTCCAGCCGGAAGTAAGAGAAGAAATTATAGGACCTGGTATGGCACTGAATGCCGGACTGGGCGATGATTATGAGATTGTTGCAACAGTTATCTGTGGTGACAACTATTTTGGAGAAAATCTTGATAAAGCAACAGATACAATCATTGAGATGGTAAAGAAATACGAGCCTGATATCTTTGTTGCAGGACCTGCATTTAATGCTGGACGTTATGGTGTTGCTTGCGGTACAATTTGTAAAGCGGTTGAAGAGCGACTCGGTATCCCGGTACTCTCTGGTATGTATGAAGAGAACCCTGGAGCTGATATGTTTAAACAGGATGTAATCCTTGTAAAGACAGGTAACTCTGCTGCAACTATGAAAAAAGCAGTTCCACAGTTTGTAACATTGATTAAGAAACTGGCTACAGGCGAGGAGATTCTTGGACCATCAATCGAAGGATATCTTGAGCGTGGTATTCGTGTGAACTATTTCGCAGAAGAAAGAGGAGCAACTCGTGGTCTTAAGATGCTGCTTAAGAAGATGGCAGGAGAGCCATTTGAGACAGATCTTCCTATGCCGAAATTTGACCGTGTAGAGCCAGGAAAAGCAATTGAAGATCTTAGCAAAGCAAAGATTGCAATCGTTACATCTGGTGGTATTGTACCAGTTGGTAATCCGGATCATATCGAGTCCTCTAATGCAACGAAGTTTGGATGGTATACAATGGAGGGCATGGACAGAATGTCTAAAGATGACTATATGACAATCCATGGTGGATATGACAGACAGTTCGTACTGGAAGATCCGAACCTTGTAATCCCACTTGATGCACTTCGTAAATTACAGAAAGAAGGCGTATTTGGAGAATTATATCCTTATTTTGCAAGTACAACCGGAACTGGAACAGCTACAAATTCAGCAGCCAAATTCGGTGATGAGATTGGTAAAAAATTAGTTGAAGAGCATGTAGATGCAGTTCTTCTTGTCAGCACTTGAGGTACCTGTACACGTTGCGGTGCAACGATGGTTAAAGGTATTGAAAAATACGGTATCCCAGTAGTTCATCTGTGTACAGTTGTTCCGATTTCCAGAACAATCGGTGCGAATAGAATTATCCCTGCTGTTGGTATTCCTTATCCACTTGGAGATCCAACTGAGGGTGAAGAAGAGTCCTACAAGATTCGTGAGAAACTTGTAAGAAGAGCATTCAAGGCTCTTCAGACTCCGATAACAGAGCAGACTGTTTTTGAAAAAGATGAGTGGTAAGTCATTGACATAAGTATACATTGAGCAATTACCGGCTTATATGCCGGTAATTGCTCATAAGAAAAGAAATGAATGAAAAGGGGGCACATTATGGGTAGTGCGGAAAAGGTGAGTTGGAAACGAGTACTGATACTTGCGGGAGCAATCATTGCATTTACAATTGGATCCGGTTTTGCAACAGGTCAGGAAATCATTCAATATTATACAGCATATGGAGTAAAAGGATTACTTGTAATTTTGGTATTCCTGGTAGCTTTCCTTTATTACAATTTTAACTTTGCAAAAGCAGGTGCAGAGCAGAAGTTTGAAAAAGGAAATGATGTATACAAACATTTTTGTGGAAAGTATGTAGGAACTTTCTGTGATTATTACTCCACATTATTCTGTTACATGTCTTTCTTCGTTATGGTAGGAGGAGCATCCTCTACACTTCATCAGGAATATGGACTTCCGGCATGGGTAGGAGGAGTTATTCTGACAGCACTGGCAGTGCTTACAGTTGTAGGTGGACTGAACTCCATGGTTGATGCCATCGGTGCTGTAGGACCGGTAATCGTAGTGCTTTGTATTGCCATTGGAGTTATTACATTAATTCGTGATGGCGGTGATATTGGAGCTGGATTGGATATTATTAAAAATGCAGCTTACGAAGGCGCAGCGAATGGGGAAACAATTAAGAGTGCAGGATCCAACTGGCTTGTTTCTGGTTTATCATATGCCGGTTTCGTGCTCCTGTGGTTCGCAAGCTTTACAGCAGCACTTGGTTCTAATAATAAGAAAAAAGAATTAAATTATGGTATTATCGGCGGAACAGTTGCAGTTTGTGTGGCAATTGCAGTAGTAATGTTCGCACAGATTTCAAACATTAATACTCCGATGATTGGAAGTAGTGATACATTTGTATGGAATGCAGATATCCCAAATCTGATTCTTGCAGCTAAGATCTGGAAGCCATTCTCCGCTATCTTTGCAATTATTGTATTTGCAGGTATTTATACAACAGCGGTTCCACTCCTTTATAATCCAGCTTCTAGATTTGCAAAAGAGGGAACATCACAGTTCAAGATTCTCACTATTGTTCTTGGAGTTCTCGGTTTAATTGTAGGATTATTCCTTCCATTCAGAGTCTTGGTTAATATTATCTATGTATTAAATGGATATGTTGGAGCAGTTTTAATTCTCTTTATGATTTACAAGAACATTAAAGATCTGATGAATAAAAAGAAAGCAAATTAATATAGAAATTGCCGATAATAGGGGCGCTGAGAAATCAGCGCCCCCTTTGTTGCCTGGAATTAAAAAGTGATTGACCACAGAGAGATTAAAGAATATTTAGAGAAAATGAATAGAATAAGTCGATAATTAACTGTGAATTATTGAAAAAATCTAACAAAACGATTGACAATAAGCGCGCTTACTGTTATAATCTTAACATAAACAATAAATAAGCGCGCTTATTAAAAAATGTATCAATGTCGTTCATAGAGCCTATCTATGAATCAGAAAAGGAGGACAATCACATGAGACTGGAGATTGGCAATTTCTATGTTAAGGATATCAAGTTTGGCGACAAGTTATCCTTTGATGACGGAGTGCTTACAATTAATAAAGAAAAAGCACTTGATTTTATCCGTGAAGATGAGAGAATCACGGAGGCAGATCTTTATATTGCAAAACCTGGAGATAAGATCCGTATGTGTCCGGTAAAGGAAGCAATCGAGCCTAGAGTAAGATTGGATGGAAGAGGACTTTTCCCTGGATATACAAGTGAACTTGCAAAGGCAGGAGATGGAGTTTTACATGCATTAAAGAACTGCAGCGTACTCGTAGTCGGAAAACACTGGGGAGGTTTCCAGGATGGATTGATCGACATGAGTGGTGAAGGACAGAAATATACATACTTCGGTTATTTGAACAATATTGTACTCGTAGCAGATACGAATGAGGATTTTGAGAAGCATGAGCAACAGAAGAAGAATGATGCACTTAGAAGAGCAGGACATAAACTTGCAGAGTTCATCGGACAGTGTGTAAAAGAACTGACACCGGAAGACACAGAAGTTTATGATCTTGAGGCGATGATCAAACGTAGTCCGGAGATTGAAAAGCTTCCATCTGTTGTATATGTTATGCAGCCACAGTCTCAGATGGAAAATCTGGGATACAATGATCTGGCATATGGCTGGGATATGAACCGTATGCTTCCAACAGTAATGCATCCAAATGAGGTACTGGATGGCGCTATCGTATCTGGAAGTTTCATGCCTGTATCATCAAAATGGTCAACATACGACTTCCAGAACACACCGAATATCAAGGCTCTTTACAGAGAGCATGGTAAGACAATTAATTTCCTCGGAGTAATTATGTCAAACCTGAATGTAGCTTTGGATCAGAAAGAACGTGCTGCACTTTATGTAGCACAGATTGCAAAGACACTCGGAGCAGATGGTGCGGTCGTCGCAGAAGAAGGTTATGGCAACCCGGATGCCGACTTTGTAGGATGTCTTGTTGCGCTTGAGGATGCCGGTGTTAAGACAATTGGAGTTACCAATGAATGTACAGGACGTAATGGTACATCTCAGCCACTTGTAACACTGGATGAGAAGTGTGATGCAATTGTATCCTGTGGAAATGTATCTGAATTAATTGAATTGCCTCCAATGGAAACAGTACTTGGAGAACTTCAGTCGTTAGCAAGAGACGGTCTGTCCGGTGGCTGGGCTGGAGATGAGATCTTAGGACCTTCAGTAAGAGAAGATGGATCCGTTATTATGGAGAATAACTCAATGTTCTGTGGTGATCAGGTAGTTGGATGGTCCCCGAAGACAATGAAAGAATTCTAAGGAGGGCAATAGCGATGAAAAAAGCAATCTTATATATTAATCAGTTTTTTGGTCAGATTGGTGGAGAAGAAAAAGCTGGTATTGAACCAGAAATCCACGAAGGTCAGATTGGACCAGCAATGCAGCTTGAAAAAGAGTTAAATGCAGAAGTTACCCATACAATTATCTGTGGTGACAACTATATTGGTACCAATACTGACGCTGCAGTTGCAACAATTCTCGGAATGCTTGAAGATAAAGAGTTTGATATTTTCCTTGCAGGACCAGCATTTCAGGCAGGACGTTATACCGTTGCATGTGGAACAATCTGCAAGGCAGTAAAAGAAAAATTTGGTGTACCTGTTGTAACATCTATGAACGAGGAGACGCCAGGTGTAGATATGTTTAAAAAAGATATGTATATCTTAAAAGGCGGTAATATTGCTTCAAAGATGAGACAGGATGTAAAAGCAATGGCAAAAGTTGCCAACAAGCTTCTTGCAGGTGAGTCGGTTGGCTCCGCGGATGAAGAAGGATATTTCCCGAGAGGAATCCGTCATCAGGTATGGCTTTCAGATGGAAAACCGGCATATGAGCGTATGGTAGATATGCTTGTTAAGAAATTAAATGGACAGCCATTTGAGACAGAGCTTCCGATTCCGAAGCTTGATCGAGTACCAATCGCTGCTGCTATCAAGGATTTGTCAAAAGCAAGAATCGCACTTCTGAATACCGGTGGTATTGTACCTGTAGATAATCCGGATCATATTCAGTCAGCATCTGCAACACGTTGGGGACGTTATGATGTGTCAAATATGGAACGGTTAAAAGGTGGAGAGTTCAAGACAATTCATGCTGGATTTGACCCTGCAGCAGCAGACGCAGATCCAAACGTTATTACTCCGATTGATGCATTGAAGGTATTAGAAAAAGAGGGAGTTTATGGAAGCCTCCATCCATATTTCTATACAACAGTAGGAACAGGAACAACTGAGGCAGAGGCTGCCAGAATGGCAAAAGAAATCATTCCATATCTTCAGGAAGATCATGTTGATGGTGTTATCATGGTTAGTACTTGAGGTACCTGTACACGTTGCGGTGCAACGATGGTAAAAGAGGTTGAGAAGGCTGGATTCCCAATCGTACAGATGTGTAATCTGGTGCCTGTAGCTAAGACAGTAGGATCTAATAGAATCGTACCTACAATTTCTATTCCTTATCCACTTGGAGATCCAGATACTCCGAAGGAAGAGCAGTGGAAACTGCGTTATCACAGAACAAAGGTTGCTCTGGAGGCTCTGGCAACGGATATTAAAGAGCAGACAGTATTTAAAGTATGATAACTGTTCGATGATTTAGAGTGAACGGGCAGATGGTTATACATCTGCCCACTACTATATCTGGCTTAGTTTGATGAAGGAGAATTGAATATGGGAGAAAAGAAAGGTAAGAATACAGTTTTTTATGTATCACTGATTATCGTCGGCATTATAGCAGTCTGGTCAGTTGCATTTAATGATAGTTTTACGGTAGTAGCTAATGCGGCATTTAAAGTTTTGACCACAGATTTTGGATGGTTATATCTGATTTCTATGATTATATTCTTTGGCTTTATTGTATATTTTGCATTTGGAAAATATGGAAAAATTCGTTTAGGAAGCGATGATTCCAGACCGGAATACAGTAATATAACATGGTTCGGACTTCTATTTGGATGTGGAATGGGAGTTGGTCTTGTATTCTGGGGAGTAGCTGAGCCGCTTACTTATTATCTGAATCCGTCAGATGGAATTGAAGCAGCATCTCAGGCATCTGCAAACTTTGCATTTGAGAATTTCTTTATGCACTGGGGAATTCTTCCATGGGCAAACTATGCAGTTATCGGTCTTGCACTTGCATACTTTATGTTCCGTAAGAACAAAAAAGGTTTGTTAAGTGTTATGCTTGAGCCGTTAATTGGTGAGAAGCTTGCAAATGGATGGCTTGGCAAGGTTGTTGATATTCTTGGTGTATTTGCGACAGTTGCAGGAGTTGTAACATCTCTTGGACTGGGAACATTGCAGATTAATGCCGGATTTAATTATTTATTTGGTGTCCCAATCAATTTAGTAGTAGAAATTATTATTATTATTATTGTATCATTTCTTTATATTGGATCCGCAGTATCCGGGCTGGATAAAGGAATTAAGATTATTTCTGATACAAACCTTTATGTTGCAATCGGACTTTTGGCAGTATGCTTTATAGTGGGACCAAAAGTAGAGACTTTGAATGCATTTGTAAATGGTATGGGTCAGTATATCGGTAATTTTATTCCAACTGCACTTAAGATTAATTCTTATAGTGACAATAGTTGGTTTGGAAGCTGGAGATTGTTCTACTGGGCATGGTTCATTGCATGGGCACCGTTCGTTGGAGTATTTGTAGCACGTATCTCTAAAGGACGGACTATTCGAGAATTTGTACTTGGTGTAGTACTTGTACCGACAATTGCTTCCTGTATTTGGGGTGCAGTATTTGGTAACCTTGGTATCAACCTTGGAGAAAAAGGTCTTATGGCGATTGAAAAGCTCCAGGAAGCGGTAGCAACACCGGAGGTTGGACTTTTCGTAGTGCTTGGACAATATCCGCTTGGATTTATTTTATCACTGGTAGCCTTGGTATCCTTGTGTGCATTCTTTGTAACATCTGCAAATTCAGGAGTTTATGTATTGTCTATGCTGTCAACGGACGGTGCAATCAATCCTCCAAATGGCAGAAAGATTCTCTGGGGAGTTATCCAGTCAGTTATGGCGATCGGACTTCTGATGGCTGGTGGATTGAAACCGCTTCAGACAATCTCACTTGTAGCAGCGTTCTTATTTATTTTTGTAATGTTTGGAACGATTGCAGCATTTATGAAAGTGTTGAAGGAAGAAAAGGCATAGTGAAAATGTTTTTTTTAAAATAATTAAATACAAAAAGCTGAAGAAGGAATGTGTGGAGCATTCTTGGATATATCAGGTGAGAAAAAGAGCTGAAGAATTCGAATCCTTCAGCTCTTTTGATTAAACAATTCTGTAAAACGACAATGTTTGTATATGGGTTTTAATAAGTGTTTTTAATCTAAATCAATATTATAGGATGTAAGCGCTCTGCGGATAAACGAAACAGTTGTCGCAGTCGCTTCTTCAATTGTCAAATATTCAGAGTCTTCCCGTAATGTCTCTAACATACCACGATAAAGCATAATATTCATTGTTGCCAGATTGTGAATGTCTGATTCCGGGAGAAAAATATTCTCTTTATTCAAAGAATCAGTCAATGATAAAAATTCACGTTCTGAGAAATTAGCAGATGAAAGCATATTTTTGTAATTTGCAGCATCTTCACTCCAACTTTCAGGAAAAATATCATAATAAGCGTGAAAATAGTAGGAAAAATCCCAGTTCGTATCTGCATGCTTAAAAAATAGCAGCCAGAAAATGTCTGGATGTGAGAAGGAGTGGAGACAGAAGCATTCCCAAATTTTCAGATATCTTTCAAGTGGCCTTGTAACCGGTTCTAAGTAGGCTGGCAGATCCTTAGCATATTGATCCAGATATTTCATAGCTGAAAAAATTCTCAGTTCTTCAAAATCTGAAAAATAATGATAAAGAGTCGCACTGTTATAGCCGGCTTTTTCTGCAGTTTTCCGAATAGATAAGCTGTCGATACCTTCTTCTTCAATGATCTCCAATGCAGCATTGATGAAGTAGCCCATAGTTTGCTGTCTGTACATTTGTTTACGATCTTTTTGTTGCATAAAAAATCCCCCAATAAAAAGTACTAAGACAAGCCTGCCCTAGTCATGGTATTTATTATATATGAAATACACGAAAAAAGCGAGTAAAATTGTTTGAATTAGTGGAAAATAGTAGATGAGATATAGTAGATATGTTAACAAAGAAAACGACGAACTCTGCCATGGTTTGCCGTTTCCTTTGCTTAATTAAAGAGTAATAGTGATTCAGATAGTATTGAAATTATTTGGCTGCTTTTTCGGCAAATGTAGTCGTTACCAGTTTATCGTACGGTGCACGTGTGTCAAGTTCTTCTGCGCTTTCCAGAATGTCCTGTAAAAGTTCAAAACTTTTTTTCTCAAATATGAGGTTATCTTTCCATGTGTCCTGTTCATAATAACGGCTCACAATTGTTTCTATTGTATTAAGATTTGTTTCTTTAAACTGAGGTGCAATTGCTTCTGCAATTTCCTTTGGTGTATGTTTCTGTACATAATCCATACCTTTTTGCAATGCATCTGTAAATCCTTGAATTACATCTGCATTCTTCTCGATATAACTTTTCTTTGCTGAAAATGCAGTATAAGGTACATAGCCGCTGTCTGTACCGAGAGAAGCAACTACATATCCCTTTTCCTCTTTTTCCAAATTTGTGGCTCCTGGTTCGAACTCAACTGTAAAATCAGCATTTCCTTCTGCAAATGCTGCTGCTGTAGAGCCAAAATCAATGCTCTGATCTATAATCAGATCTTTCGAAGGATTAATCCCATTTTGCCTTAAAATATACTCAAATACCATTTCTGGCATGCCACCTTTTCGACCGCCAAGTACTTTTTTATCTTTCAAATCAGTCCAATGAAAGTCGGGGATTTCTTCTCTTGCTACCAGAAAATTTCCTGCGCGTTGTGTAAGTTGTGCAAAGTTCACGACATAATCATTGGCTCCTTCATTGTAAGCATAAATTGAAGCTTCAGACCCCATAAATCCAATATCGGCGGTTCCGGATATGACTGCGGTCATGGTCTTATCAGCCCCAAATCCTGTGACCAGGTCAAGATTAATACCTTCTTCTTCAAAATAACCTTTTTCAATAGCAACATACATAGGTGCATAAAAGATAGAATGAGCTACTTCATTAAGTGTTACTGGTATAAGGTTTTCTTCTTTGTTTGTTTTATCAGTGTTTATAATGGCTGAAGCATGTTTTGTCTCTTTTGTCTGGGAACAGCCAAAGAGAGCTGTCATCGACAATGAAAGAAGTAAAAGAAGTACAGAAATACGTTTTATCATACAGTCCTCCGTTAATAATTTTTTATGTTATATAGTATATTCAGTGTTGTAAAACAGGTGCTGCTTTAATGAAGTGTATTTATAAATTGTAACAGAATCTTAAACAGTAGTTTGTTTGGCAAATGGTGGGGCATAATAGAGAAACATATAATTGACATTATAAAACATATGGCGTATTCTGAATGAAATGGGGAGTATTTGTATGCTCCCCCCACAGAATACAATTCAGAGTCACAGAAAGAACTTTGAAAGCATTCTTGAATACATATAATAGAAGAAACAGGAGAAAGACTATGAAGAAAATCGGATTTATCGGTGTTGGAATCATGGGGAAGTCCATGGTCAAAAATCTTATGAAAGCGGGATTTGAACTACATATATATGCAAGAACAAAGAGTAAAGTGAATGATGTGATAGAGGAAGGTGCTATCTTTCATGAGACGATTGGAGAATGTGTAAGAGCAAGTGAAGCTGTGATTACGATGGTAGGATTTCCTCAGGATGTGGAAGAAGTTTATTTTGATGAAGGAAATATTATGGATCAGGCAGAGAAAGGAATGTATCTGATTGATATGACAACGACCAGTCCGATGATTTCCAAGAAAATATATGAAGAAGGTAAAAAGAAAGGAGTTCATGTTGTAGATGCACCGGTGACCGGAGGTGATACAGGAGCAAAGGCAGGAACACTTTCTATTCTGGTCGGTGGCAACAAGGAAGATTATGAGGCTTGTATGCCGTTATTTGAAGCTATGGGAACGAATATCAATTATCAGGGAGAAGCTGGATGTGGACAGCATGCCAAGATGGTGAATCAGATCATGATTGCCGGAACCATGTCAGGACTTTGTGAGGCACTTAGCTATGCAAAAGCAAAAGATTTGGATTGTGAGACTGTATTAAAATCTGTTGCGACAGGAGCAGCCGGAAGTAAGCAGCTAGATTTCTTTGGAGAGAAGATACTACACGGAGATTATACTCCTGGATTTTTTATGAAACATTTTATTAAGGATATGAAGATTGCTTTGATTGAGGCAAATCAGTGTGAGCTGGATTTGGATGTGCTTAGTCAGACACTTGCAAATTATGAAGTTTTGGAAGCAGAAGGGTATGGTGATCTTGGAACACAAGCGTTGATCAAATATTATGAAGAAGGTTACAATGAAGAAATCATTGAAGACTAAGATGGAAAGATTCAACAGAAATTAGAATGTGGAAACTAAGATGGAAAGATTCTGTGGAAACGTTGACATTTTCCTTGAAATCCGATATCATATACTTTATCGGGTAAAAGCGCTAAAGCGTCAAAGCTATAAAGGATTTTGAAATTTCAGTATGGAAAGAGGATAATTGAAATCATTTGAAGCTTTGTGCCAGAAAGGGGAATAATTAGCAATGCCTATTACGGATATTTTGGAGAAAAATTGTCGCCTGTACGGCGATGACGTCTGTCTGGTAGAGATTAATCCAGAGATGCCAGAGACAAAAAGGAGCACGTGGAAGGAGTATGATTTGATTGAACCATCCCGTGCACCATATTACAGACGCGAAATTACATGGAATGTATTCAATGAGAAAGCAAATCGATTTGCAAATCTGCTTCTGGAACGCGGAGTCCAAAAAGGGGACAAGGTCGGAATCCTTTTGATGAATTGTCTGGAGTGGCTGCCGATTTATTTTGGTATTCTGAAAACGGGAGCTTTGGCAGTACCGCTGAACTTCCGTTATTCAGCCGATGAGATTAAATATTGTGTAGAACTGGCGGATGTAGATATTTTAGTGTTCGGACCGGAATTTATCGGACGTGTGGAGGAGATTGCGGACGATATCGGAAGAGGAAGACTTCTGTATTTTGTAGGCGATGGCTGTCCGGGATTTGCAGAAGATTATACTTCGCATACAGCAAATTGTTCCAGTCAGTCACCAAAGATTGACATTGTAGATGAAGATGATGCAGCAATTTATTTTTCTTCTGGAACAACAGGATTTCCAAAAGCAATTTTACATAATCATGAATCTCTGATGCATGCTGCACGAGTAGAGCAGAATCATCATGGACAGACAAAGGACGATGTGTTTTTATGTATTCCGCCACTTTACCATACAGGGGCTAAGATGCATTGGTTTGGAAGTCTTTTGACAGGTGGAAAGGCAGTCCTTTTGAAAGGAACGAATCCGAAGACAATTCTTCGTGCAGTTTCAGAGGAAAAATGTACTATCGTATGGCTGCTCGTACCGTGGGCACAGGATTTACTTCTTGCAATTGATAACAAAGATGTAGATTTGAAGGATTATAATCTGGAGCAGTGGAGACTTATGCATATCGGTGCGCAGCCGGTACCGCCAAGTCTGATTCGTCACTGGAAGGAATATTTTCCAAATCATAAATATGATACAAACTATGGATTGAGTGAATCTATTGGACCTGGATGTGTGCATCTCGGATTGGATCATATTGATAAAGTCGGTGCGATCGGTAAAGCAGGATTTGGCTGGGAGACAAAGATTATCGATGAGAATGGAAATTTGGTCGCACAGGGCGAAACTGGAGAGCTGGCAGTCAAAGGTCCGGGAGTCATGACTTGCTATTATAAAGATGAAAAAGCAACGGCTGAAGTACTTCATGATGGCTGGTTGTATACTGGAGATATGGCAATGGAAGATGAAGATGGATTTATCTATCTGGTTGACCGTAAGAAAGACGTCATTATCAGTGGCGGAGAGAATATTTATCCGGTACAGATTGAAGATTTTCTTCGTACCAATAATAAAATTCTGGATGTGGCAGTTATCGGACTTCCAGATCATAGACTGGGAGAAATTTCAGCAGCAATTATTGAGTTAAAACCTGGTGTAGAGTGCACAGAGGAGGAAATTGATGAATTCTGCAAGAAACTTCCAAGATACAAGAGACCTCGTAAGTTGATTTTTGCAAAGGTTCCTAGAAATCCTACTGGAAAGATTGAAAAGCCAAAGCTTCGTGAGAAGTATGGTGCAGCACATCTGGTCGCAGCGCAGAATCAGGTAGAGATTAAATAATAAAGAGTGATTTACTAGAAATATAAAAGTTCAGGGAGGGTTTGACTCGGTACAAGTCAAACCCTCCCTATTTTGGAATTGTCTATTTTCCAGCAGTTATATACTGCAAGTGATTTATTTATGTTCTTTTTGATATTCCAGAGATGCTTCAATAAATCCACGGAACAATGGGTGTGGTCTGTTTGGACGGGATTTTAATTCTGGATGAGCCTGGGTCGCGATGAACCAAGGATGATCTGGAATCTCTACCATCTCTACAATACGTCCATCCGGAGAAAGTCCGGATAATAGCATACCATTTTGAGTCAGTACATCGCGGTAATCATTATTTACCTCATAACGATGACGGTGGCGTTCCTGAATTTCTTCAGATCCGTACAGCTTATATGCTTTGGAGTCTTTATTTAAAACACATGGGTAAGAGCCAAGTCTTAATGTTCCACCGATATTTTCTACATCAATTTGTTCTGGCATGATATGAATGACCGGATGTGTAGTATCTGGATCTAGTTCAGCGCTGTGAGCATCATTGTATCCAATGACGTCTCTTGCAAATTCAACGATGGATAACTGCATTCCAAGGCAGAGCCCCAGGAATGGAATATTGTGTGTGCGAGCATATTTGATTGCTTCAAGCATACCGTCAATTCCACGATTGCCAAAACCACCTGGAACAAGAATACCACTGACATCGCCAAGAATTTCATCAACATTATCTGCAGTTACCAGTTCAGAATCTACCCACTTGATATTGACAGTAGCGCGGCTGAAAATTCCACCATGTTTGAGTGCTTCTACAACACTGATATAAGCATCATGAAGCTGTGTGTATTTTCCGACAAGTGCGACGGTTACTTCTGTGTTTGGATTTCGCAGATAGTTCACCATTTCTTTCCAGTCTTTTAAATCTGGTTCCGGACAATTTAAGTGCAAGCATTCGCATACTACCTGAGCCAGATGTTCTTCTTCCATTGCAAGTGGAGCTTCATATAAATATTCAACGTCCAGATTCTGCAATACATGATTTGCAGGAACATTACAAAACAGAGCAAGTTTATCTTTAATTCCTGTTCCAAGTGGATATTCAGAACGACATACAAGGATATCTGGCTGAATTCCCATGCCCTGCAGTTCTTTTACACTAGCTTGTGTTGGTTTAGTTTTCATCTCTTGAGATGCTTTCAGGTATGGAATTAATGTAACATGAATGAGAATTACATTGTCATGTCCTTTTTCATGCTGGAACTGGCGGATGGCTTCCAAAAATGGCTGACTTTCGATATCGCCTACAGTTCCTCCGACTTCAATGATTGCTACTTCTGTATTCTCAGCAGCAGGATTGCGATAAAAGCGAGATTTTATTTCGTTAGTAATATGAGGAATAACCTGTACAGTTCCTCCACCGAAATCTCCGCGTCTTTCTTTTTGAAGTACGGACCAGTAGACTTTACCAGTCGTAACGTTGGAATTTTTACCGAGGCTTTCATCGATAAAACGCTCATAATGACCAAGATCAAGATCTGTCTCAGTTCCGTCATCAGTTACAAATACTTCGCCATGTTGTACCGGGTTCATAGTACCTGGATCAATGTTGATATAAGGGTCAAATTTCTGCATAGTCACGGTATAACCACGAGCTTTCAGAAGACGACCTAAAGATGCAGCAGTGATTCCTTTTCCAAGTCCTGATACGACACCACCTGTAACAAATACATATTTTACTGCCATAATGTCCTCCTTAGAATGAAAAAATATGTTCAAGCATGTCCCCCAAAAAACATATCTCAAAAAATACTTTAAAAGTATACACCTTTTTTATTAAAAAATACAGAGATTTTAGTCTCTTTTTTCATATTTTGCTTCATAAGTTGCCTGAATAGAAAGGCGCTTTAACTGTTTAATGTCTACAGAGCTTACCATGACGGAAGTATGTGCCTGGCATCCTGCAAGATTTGGAAGCTGTTCTAGTGCTTTCTTTGCAAGTGGATTAGAAGCTGCGCTTACAGAAAGAGCAATAAGAACTTCATCAGTATGAAGGCGTGGATTCTTGTTTCCGAGATACTTTGTCTTTAATGTTTGGATTGGTTCGATGGCTTCCGGTGAAATGACATGGCAGGAATGTTCGATGCCAGCCAGATCTTTCAGGGCATTAAGCAGCATGGCAGCAGTTGCTCCGAGCAGTTTGGAAGTCTTTCCTTTTATAATGCGTCCGTCATGAAGTTCGATAGCAGCAGCAGGACCATTAGTTATTTTCTCGTATTCAAGGGCAGCGTCAACAACTTTGCGGTCATGGATAGTAACACCAGCCTGGTTCATCAACATTTCGATGGTATAGACTTCATTGTCGGAGCACTGACCAAGAAGAAGACGGCGCAGGGATTCGTAATATCTGCGTAAAATTTCCTGTTTGGAAGCTTCGCGGCACGCTTCATCATCACAGATACAGTTTCCGGCCATGTTCACTCCCATGTCTGTTGGTGATTTGTAAGGGCTTTCTCCGTAAATGCGTTGGAAAATTGCATTTAATACAGGAAAAATCTCTACATCACGGTTATAGTTAACGGTTGTCTCGCCATAAGCTTCAAGATGGAATGGATCGATCATATTTACATCGTTCAGATCTGCAGTGGCTGCTTCATAAGCTAAGTTGACCGGATGCTTCAGCGGGATATTCCAGATAGGAAATGTCTCAAACTTGGCATAACCGGCACGGATTCCGCGTTCCAGTTCGTGATAGAGCTGGGAGAGGCAGACAGCCATTTTTCCACTTCCTGGTCCGGGAGCAGTCACAACGACCAGTGGTCTGGAAGTTTCAATATAATCATTTTTTCCAAAACCATTCTCGCTGACGATCAGTGGAATATTCGACGGATACCCCTCGATCTTATAATGCTGATATACTTTGATTCCACGTTTTTCGAGTTTTTCCCGAAACTGCACTGCACCATTTTGTCCGGCAAACTGTGTGATGACCACACTTCCGACATAGAGTCCTTTTTTCTCAAACTCTCCGATCAGACGGACAACATCCACATCATAAGTAATGCCAAGGTCTCCACGCACCTTGTTTTTCTCAATATCTGCAGCACTGATCACAATTACGATTTCTGCAACATCTGAAAGCTGCATCAGCATCTGGAGCTTACTGTCCGGTGCAAATCCCGGCAATACTCTTGACGCATGGTAATCATCAAATAATTTTCCACCAAATTCCAGATACAGCTTATCACCGAACTGGCTGATGCGTTCTTTGATATGCTCCGACTGAATTTTTAAGTATTTTTCATTATCAAATCCTATTCTCATCTTAATCCCCATTCTTGCGTGTGAAAAATCTTATTTTTCACACGCACTATCCTCTTATGTTTTATTTCTCTCTCAGACACGGAATATATTATACTATATAATCCAGTCAAAATACACGTTTTCTTTTTCCTTTGTTCATTATAAAAAGCTGCCTAATGATATTATCACTATCATTGGCAGCTTTTCTCCTACACATTCATTTTCACTTTATACCTGTCTCTCTTATTTGACCACAACTTTTATTTTTTGTGCACATCCGTTTGATGCATATACATATATAGAACAGGATCCTTTTCCTTTCGCGGTGATCTTACCATTTTTAGATACCACTGCCACTTTACTGTCTGATGTAGCATATCGGAATTTCGATATATGATTAATGATCGGACGTTTCTTATCCTTCTTGACAATCGAAGCTTTTACGACAGCTTTTTTCCCTTTTGCCAATACATAAGAAGTCTTTTTCAGTTTAATGCTTTTTGCATCTGTTACTGATTTATTCTTCTTTCCTGCTGCATGTATCGTGATCGATTTCGCAACTGTTACTTTTTTGCCATCAACCATCTTATATGCAAGAACATGACATTTTATATTTTTTTTCTGATTGATTCCTTTCTTTTTCAATTTGCTGATCTCAACAGATAAACTATCCGCTGCCTTTACGGACTTTACAACCTTTTCCTTATCTTTTCCGCAGTATGCCATATAAACATCATAACCATCTGCATCTTTAACTTTTCCCCAAGTTACCTTGACCGTCTTTCCTGCTTTCACATTAAATTTCGAATTTAATGCTGCGTCTTTTGCCTCTGTCCTTTTTACTTTTACCGGTTCCCTTTCCGTATTCTTTTTATCTGCAGCCTCAGCTTCTTTTTTTCTTGTTTCACTTACATATTTGCAGACACTACAGGTATATCTTTCCGCACCTGCTGTTCCATAAATATGAGCTGCCTCATCCTTTTTCTCTGTGGTGTGTTCACACGTGGCAGCATGCCAATGGAAAGTATCATTGCTGCTCCACTCATTCTTGAATGTGTGCCTGTGTTCTACCCATTTTGCATAAAGAGTCGTGTCGGCAGTAAGTGCCTGTCCCGGCCGCGCAATCGTCGTAAAATCTGCATCTGTATACCAGCCGGCAAAATCATATCCATCTTTCGTCGCAGCTGGCAGCGGATCAGGCAGGTTCGTCTGATTTCCCTCTGCTATCTGACTGCCACCGTTTGTATTATAGGTAATCGTGTATTTAATGTTAGCATTTTCTACGATCGTATATGGCGTATTTTTTAACAATGGGCCGGAGCTGTCAAGATTAAAATACCAGTTAAACTCGCTATACCCCACCTTATCCGGATGATCCTTATGGGCTTCCGTAGCCACCACCTCAGAGCGTTTCATGTCTCCAGTACCGTAATCCGTGCCCGTCGTAATCCATATCATATTGCACTTTTTACAAACCACAATCTGTCTGTCTACCGTTAACTGAACCCCCCTGTAAACCACATCTCCAGCTTTCAATTCGGCAGGATCAATCGTTCCTGTTGTATATTGTGCTGCATGTACCTGTGTCGTTCCCATTGCAGCAAGCATCAAAAATGCCATCATCATTGATACAACTACATTTATGTACCTGCTTCTGTGTAACTTATTCATCCTTTGCATCTCCTTTTCTGCTAATTTTCTACCAGATAATCCCGTTTTTCAAATCCGAGCATATGTGCAAGTACACTGGTTGGAAAAATGTGAAGCTCTCTGTTTAATTTTGTCACCGAATCATTATAAATCAGCCGGCTGGTCTGCACCATTTTTTCATAACACTCTACCGCGTCCATACATTTGATGTATTCATTTTCATCAGTCGAACCCGGATATTCTTCTAAAACCGTCTGTGTCCGGAAAAGCACCTCGTTTATCACACCTTCCTGTCGCAAAACCTCCTCCGGTGTGGAAGTTTCCATAATGATACACCGTTTTTCATTTACTTCATCCGTAAGTGTCTGTGCCTCGTATCCTGCATATTTTTTTGTAAAATCAAGCAGGGAAAGTAACGCATCAAACCGTGACGAAAGCTGCACTCCGATCTGATTCATGGAATGATTGATATTTTCATCCATGATTGCTAATTTTTTCCGTACAGAAACAATCCATATGGCAAGTAAAATCACAAGCAAACAAACAATTACAGATATTTCCATTCAAATACTCCTTTACTGTACAAAATATACCGCATTGTATCCGGAAGTATCGGACAATGCTACCATTGTCAGTCCGTCAAAATCTGCAAACACGCAGGCGTATACCAGATCTGTGCCGTTATTGTCAAATGTTAAACGCACACCTTCATCCTCATAATGATATTCGCAGACACCGTCTAACGTTCCACCTCCCTGTACCATCTGTACAGTGGAACCATCATCGCTAAACACGATCTCCAATTTTCCGCCATACTGCTCTAATGCAGCATCATAATCGTCCTGTGTCATTTGCACACCGCCAAGGTTACCCCCACAGAAACTCCAGGTTGTTCCTGCTAAGTCCGGCATCTCTAAAATCGGCACATCAAGCAGGCAGAATAAGTCTTCGGTAGAATCTGTTTCCACATCTTCGCTTTGTGCATCTGCTGCCTCTGTGTCCACAACAATATCTGCTGCATCGTTCTCTGCCGCATCGGTCTCCGCATCAGTGCCAGTATCTGCCACATCTACATCTGCCTCTGCGTTTGTCACTGTGCCATCAGCAGTCTCCTCGGTATTCCCGCAGGCGGTAAAAGAGAATGCCAGCATTGAACTCAACATAATTGCTAAAATTTTTCTTTTCATAATTTTTCTCTCCTTTGTCATTTGTTTTTCATTTCTCTCTGTTGACATTAATGTACCGTATTTTGTGCTGCAGTTGATTAACTTGTTCTGAATCGACTATAATGTGCACTCAATCGACATCTTTTTATTTTTCATATGTAGTTTTGTTGCTTCTTTTAAAGTGCAGCATAAAGCTGCACCTTATAAAGAAACGCGTAAAATAAATTTATTATCTTCTACCAGAAAGCTGTACATACCGCCATACCGGTCAACAATTGCACAAATACTGCGTACGCCGATTCCATGCCCCGGCCGGTCGGTAACCGGAACACCGTTTTCAAATGCTACTTCTTTTCTGCATGGATTCGTGACCTGAAAAAAGAACCTCCCGTTCTTCTCATACGCTAAAATATCTATCGTTCCCTTCTGCTCCTGTGCGGTACACGCATGGAGTGCATTTTCTAACGCATTTGATAAAAGCACACACAAATCTGTCTCCGAAACCGGAAGAATATATGGCACCACCGCTTTTATGTTCATTGTGGCACCAGCACTTTCCGCCCTTCCTGCAAAAGAGGAAAAAATAAGATTGACCGTCTCATTCTCACAGTAATTTTTTACCCTGCCTGCCTCAATCTGCGCACATACTTCATGAATGTAGCCTTCTGCCTGTTCAATTTTTCCATTCTCGATACATGATAACAGATGCTGCATATGATGTCTTAAATCATGCCGGTAGGTACTGGCATCTTTCTGCGACTCCCTCAAAGTCTCAATCTCGCGGACCGCCTGGGAAATCTGGAGATTCAGACAGCTCTGCATCTGCTCAAGTTCATTTTTCTTCCGCTCCTCCTCTGAAGTACGAAGCACAAACACCAGATAAGCAATACAGCAGACGAACGGCATAAATTCCACTGCCGCCGGTATACCTTCTGAAAGTAAATCCGTATAAACTCTCGTCAGGTAATCAAAGCCGTAGCCCAATGCCGGAATCAACCCGAACTGAAGCTGTATTGACACGGGATAATTTGATATTGCCCGCACCGAAGGTGCCACAAAGCGCAGTAAAAGAAATAATAACGGCAGTGTAACAATCAGTTCCGTCACATTTTGCACCGTTTCACTGTTCACAAACACAGCCATTATAAAAAGTGCC
>ERZ772818.1004-NODE-1004-length-26587-cov-11.958277_pt1 | contig 26587 bp, 17 predicted proteins | sample MGYA00580837_ERZ772818 | MGnify/ENA primary metagenome ERZ772818 (study PRJEB29015, sample SAMEA2737671) | human gut metagenome | biome: human gut; feature: human-associated habitat; material: faeces | place: China | collected 2012 ...
GGGTCATCCCGATTTTGGCTTCGGGGGTCAAATCAACCTGGCCCCAGGGGTCATCCGCGCCTGGGTTTTCCACCATTGCCTCCCTTCTGCTTCATCCCGCAAAATTACCGTTTTTTCGTCCAACCTGAAAACCTCAACAATAGTCGCTCGTTGGATTTTTCATCGGATTTTACCAAAGAGTCATTGTGCGAGCACACTTTGACGCTGTTTCAAAAAGCATGTCCTTTCTCAGACACACTTTTTGAAACAGTATCTTTGCTCGGGGTATTACCGCCCTATGCGGTAGCCTTGTTGAGTCCAATAGGATGGGTCTGCGTAGTCAAATACAGGCCACCATTCGGTGTTGTCGTCATAGACGACTTCGAATTCATCGAGAATCATCTTCCGGGCTGAGGGGTCGACGGAGGTCTGCAGATAGGGGTCGTCATACCAAAGGGTAACTTTTGCCTTATCAATCACAGTCTCGATGCGGTGATTGATAAGATAGATGGCTTTAATCTTACCTCCTTTAGATGTCCCGATTGCATACTGAAAATCTTTTGACATCACATTTCTGCCGTCTGAATCGAAGAATTCGACCTTCACATTAACATTCGCCGGAGAGGAGGCATTAAAAAGGCAGTCGGCATCCATGGCTATACCGTCGAGGCAGTAGCCGGGTTTGCAGTATTTGTCATCGTTCTCTACCCATAAGGTCTTCACTCCATTAATCTGGCCCGTATTTAAACGAGTGGTATACTTCAAGGGTTTCGAGAATAGACGCGTTCCATAATCAGAATAATTATTTATCATATAAGCGGGCACCACATAGAAATATTTGCTAAAGGGGGGCAATTCAGTGTTATCGAGAGTGAAGTCAAAACCATATTCTATTCCATATCCGATTTTGCTTACAGAATTATGTAAACCCCATTTGGCTCTCTTAATGAAATTAAAATTTTCGTCGTATATAAGAAGTTCCAAATTACAAAAGTCCTCCATTATGTCCTCTTTTACGCTAAACCATCCTATCTTTCCAGGATGGGGCACCATGACAGTGCCGTGATATGTATAGTTTGAAGGGGTATATGTCTGTTGATATTCAATGACCGGATAGGCACTGTCGGCTATGCGCCACAGGACCATCGAGCCTTCGGCCCACTTCATGGAAACAGCAGCGTGCTTAAACCAGTCATAATAGTCAGCTAAATCACCTAAATCAGCTCCGCCTTTCATGTCTGTCGATAATCCCACAGCAAGAGTACCCTTCCATTCATCCAGGCTTTTATCGGTGGCTTCAAGCGAATATTCCTTACCATAAGGAGCTGGGGCTTTGAGAGTTGACGGTTTGGATTTGCTTCCGTCATTTGTCATTTTATGAGTAAAGGAAGCGTCAAAATTGATTCTAAGAGGAGAGATATCCAATGTGGCCGCACCTAAGGTAACACCAATATCAATATGAAGAAAACCTCTTGTCGCATACTGAAAACAGGTATTCGAGAGATCTTTCCGAAGACGGGGATCAGTGACGTCCAGAGATTTGGAGCGATTGACTGTGGTTTCATAATTTTTGTCCGTCTTCATGTTCCATTTAAAAAACTGAGTCTTTTGCGCGCCTTCATAACGGAAAACTTTATCGCCTGTGATTTTGCTTGCCTCGTCATAAGCAAAAGCAAAATTGAAATCAATGCATAATTTAGCCACATAAGCATCAAGTCCTATTGATGGCAACACGGGAAGAGGAAGCGCATAGTCATACTTAGTCCATCTGTTTTCATGGAGAATCCCATCTTTGGGCACCGTCATTCCTGTGGATCCAACCACGGGAAATGCATACCACCGGTCGCATGCCTCCGAACGAAAAGAATAAGTCTGCACGAGATCATTGCTCAATTCAAGGTCAAAACCGTTTTTCAGGCTAAACTTCAGTTTGACATTTTGATAACTTGCGAGTCCAACCCTTGTTGCAGAGTGAGTTGCTGAACCGCCTTTTCTTATTGACGGAAATAAGAATGAAGCATGTGACTTTTTTTCCACCAAATTAAGCTCCCACTTATGATAATCTGCCGGATTGGTTTCGAACTCCTTGAGTTTGCTCTCATCACCATCCCAGAATGCCAAGGAAAAGAGGGATTCTGAGAATTCACCGTCAACCTCTTCCCCTCTTGAATATGAGTTATGTCTGGGAACAAGACGGAAACCTTTCAGTTTCGGGGTATTTCCTCCCGAGCGAGATTGTTTCGAACTATCCTCATAGTCTCCGGCAATTCTTGCGTCAATCGAAAAGTCAAGTTCTTTGAATACTTTTATAAGCGGCACGGGATGGGATATCAGCAGATATCCTCCCCCGGTTTCCTCGATATTGTCAACCCCGTCGCAAAGTGTCTGCTGGAATAGCTGACTCATGGTGGTGGCGATATAATCGCCGCGCTGTGGAAGAAGGTCGGAGGGAATATTCTTGGTAAATAGGATTTCGGTATGACCCAATGTGGAGTCGTTACGGCAGGAAATGATATAGGGCACATACTTCTCGTTGATGAGCCGGACGCCATCCTGAAATTGATAGGTCACATCACCGAATTCGGTCTGCTCGGTACGCGGAGCTGTGAAACCGTCGCCGTTAGGCGTATCATCGTTGCCATCAGCGGGCGGTTCATCAAGCATGAGAGTGCAGCCTGATGCAAATATCAAGATGCCGATTATTGCCAATATATTTTTTATGGTTTTCATCGTTCAAATTTTATTGGATAAAGATTGGAAAGGGTTCCGAGGGTTTGATATGCGTCATACTCTATGTCGTCCCTTAGGACATAGAGACGGAAATTTTCTCTATCATAGCAGCGAAGGTCTATTTTGCCCTGCCCCTGATTTGTGGGAGCCCATATTCGGAGCTCGGCATAGGGAATGCCGAAAGCCTCGCGGGGCACCGCCAATCCGGTGAGTTCGCCTCCGACGAAAGCTCCGATCATCATTGTCGAACTGTCCCAAGGCTTACCGTCAATGCTTATGTCGGCATAAATCACCATATCGGATGGGTGCCACCTATGGAAATCTCCGGCTTCCCACCTATCTATGACCCTCACCCGGCATGTGTCGGTCAAATGGCCGTTTCCTCCTATGGCCATGACATCCACCACGCCGGGCTGATGTGCCTTCAGGGTGTCATTGTGCAATTTGGCGATATTGGGGTCGGACAACATCCAAAAGACAGGGCTGCCGATTTTAGACGTATCCGAAAACTCGATTCCCAGCGGCATGGAATCTCCCACCATCACGCAGGACTCCGCGTTGGTTATACGCATGCTGACGCCGTCCCAGTCATCGGGTTCTTCCCCAAACTGGTAAAAATCGCCGCATGAAATCATCAGCAGGCTTGCTGTAAGGGTCCATAAGAGATGCTTCATAATTCAGTCAACGTTAGGGTTGTGGAACTGGAGGGGTAGCCTCCTTTCGGGGAGCAGACACTGTCATTATGTTCGATTGTCCGGACTGGCGTCCATCCTCAAACTGTATGCAGATATAGTATTCGGCCGTCTCGCCGGGATTGAGCCGCGGGTCAACGTAATACTTCCGTTCGGAGGGGATGTCGGTGATATACTCGAAGGTATCATCACCGGGGAGCTTGCGATAGAGGCAGAAGTAATATGGGGCACCGGATGGGACATCGGAAATCTCCCACGCCAGCTTTACACAAGCATCATTTTTGCTGTAATCCCCCAGAAGCTTGACAGGAATGTCCAAAAATCTGTCATAGTTAACTTTTGCCGAGAAAACAGGGGTCAATCCGGAACCGATATCCCAGAGGCTTACAGTCTCCACGGCATACTCGTATCGCTGATTTACGGGACCATCGGGAGCATCATCGACCTGCATTACATGGCCGTTGGCACGTACCGAGTCGCCATCGAAAGTCCTAAGCAATTGCCAGTCGCGGCTTCCGGCCTTGCGACGATAGCAATTGTAATGTCCGATGATCTCATCGCCGCCGCCAATCCAGCGGGTATGAATCATCTTATTGTCAACCCATGCCGAATCAAGGTGCGCTTTGGAGGGAGGAGCGGTATTGGGTCGAAGCACAGCGATGGTGTCTGAGAATGCGCCGGAATTACCGGCCCAGTCGACAGCACGCACGGCATAGTAGATGTATCGTTCGTTAGCGTCCACAGCTATAGTGTCCGTGTATGAACGTGGAATTATATGGCTGTGGTTTGCCATCTGGAAGAGGTGGTCGCGTGCATTGGCATAGAATACGTCGTAATAATGCACATCGAGAGTGTCGGACATGTCCCACATCATGGCTACGGTTCCGTCAAGCGCGGGGAAAGCCTTGAAATTGGTGGGCGCCACAGGTGGCTTGGCATCATGGACACGCAGAAGTCGGGGCATGGAATATCCAATATTTTCGGCAGTATCGACAGCCGCCATAACAATCAGACCGGTGGAAATTTTGGTCACATCGATACGCACGGTGGTGTCGGTGGGTGCAATATACTGGTCGGTCAGAAGACGCCATTGCTTGAGGGAGTCGCGCTCGTTGTGATACATAGGGATATAACGCACGAAGTCGTTCTCTATGGTGTCTTTGCGGAAATGGATAGTAGCATATATCTCATCCCAAAGGTTTTCGCCGGGGCGGTCGATTTCTATCAATGTGATTTCGGGACCGCGCGGAGGCTCCATGTCCGGGAAATGAACTTTTATGGGGGCGCTCATGGCCGTGAGGTCGCCGAAAGCATCGTGAGCCTGAATGGCATATTCAAAATCGCCGGTAAGGCCATGAGAATGTTCAAAGATAATGTCCTCGTTATTGAGCCCGGCGGAGATAGGCGGCGCATAAGGTCTTTTGTTCACCTTCTCCCATTCGGTAGAACCTACCGGACGGGTGTATATCTCAAAAGTACCGTTGATAGTGTCATTCCAGGAGAGTGTCACGCTGCCATGTCCGGTAATTGAGTCGGTAATCTGAATGTCGTAGGGCTGCGGTTTGTATTTGCTGTTGGAAACATGTTCCACCTGAGCCGGCATAATGAAGAAACGTCCGGTGGTATCGGTAACCGAGGGTAGAACATAGTAGGAATATGTCTTACCCTTCTTGGCGGTGCGGTCCACGAACCTCAAGCCCATAGCCTGCGCCACATCGGGACGCCACTCGGCCGCCAGATAGGCTGCCATGAGGCGCGTCTTCTGGTCCTGCTCCATTTCGGAGAATGCTCCTATGGTGCCGGGCTCGTAGGTTGTCATTTCGGGATACATATCTCCGCTGCCGTAAATCGCGCCCATGCCCATATATGCTATAGAGTCGACAGTGTCGGGATAGCATTTCTTGAACTGCTCAAGCGACAGCGGCCTGATGCGTTGCGCAAGAGTGTCGAGCTTGAATCCGTCAGCGTCATCGTTCACTCGGTAGACGTCATAGCCGAAATGGTTGAGATATTCCCATTCGGGATACTCTGAAATGGCCCAGCGAAGCACCACACTGTCGCCGTAAGCGCGAGCTGTTGCCTTGATGTATACATACATGTCCTCTATGCGAGAGGTGGTATCCGGCTTTATCGTCCCGAGAGGATAGGTACCGGGCAATTGGTCGCGATAGATTACACCGTCGTCAGCGGAGACCGAATCGGCGGAGGCAGACTCCATGGCATCGCCAAGATCTTGCGTTTGCACCATTCCGAAAACCAAGGGAGCGGCCGCCGTGACAGCCACGGCCCAAAGCAACGTACGCATATGTTTTGTTTTATTATGTTTCATTGTCTTTATATTCTTACAATTTCTTTATCAGCTCTTTATAAGTCCTCGTATATGTCTTGAAGAAGTAGTCGCAGTTGTCCTTGATTTCCTTGTAGGATGCCGGTCTGAAGAGCGTCCACCTCATAGCCTTGTAGTTCCAGGCATTGACACGGTAACGGGTGAAAGTGAATTTCATGTTACTGTATTCAGAGGCCTTACTCGATGAGAAGCGGGTATCCATCGAAGTGGCTGTGTATAGATAAAGCCTTCTACCAAGATGGCTACTCGGAGATCCGACAGCCGGATGGGCAAGAATACGGAAATGTCTTGAGTTCCAAGGATCCTCAAAAGTTTTGTTGGGGTTAAGCCCACCGTAGGATGCCGAATTCCAGATGACACCATATTGATATGCCGGAATATTCAGGCGGATACGATTGTAACGCCCGGATGTGGTGAATATACGTCCGGCATTAGTTGCCATCCAGTCTTTCATATTACCTCTCTTATACTCGTTCTGATAATGAACTGTTGCCCCTATCTCATCCGAGACTTTCGCACATACATCAAACAGGTCATAGAAAACCTCGGCCTGAGCCCTTTCGGTCAACGGCAATTCAGTAATCAAACCGTCGGTATCCTCACCAAGCAGGTTGTTGTGATAAACAGTGCCACGGCTATAGAGAGGCCATAGGGTTCTGACGTGTGTTTTGAAAATCTTAGTTCTGTCCATCGTGACTTTCTCTCTGATAGAGACCTGACCATCGGATATGAGATAATAGCTGCCGCCTCGAAGTAAACCGAAGTTCCACGTTCCAAGGGGCGTATCTATATACATTGACTCCGTGGACCTACATGTGAAGTTTAGATTGTTCTTTGCGGAGGAGAAATAACGACCTCCGATGAAGAACATATTGCTCAGATAGCTCATGTAGGTGAAGGGATTTGACGTAATAGTGAGCAAACCGGTGGAAGCCACGCTGAATTTGGAATCACTCTTTTGGAAGTCGCCAATCAGATACTGATCGCTCTGTCGAGAGATGTTCAAAGTCATGTGGTCGAGCCGCACTCCAAGGAATGCCTCAAAGTAAGGCTCTGTATTATTTGTGGGGTTATCGAATATCTTATCTCCATCCGGCGGATTTCCGTAAAGATATACGTTGCTCAGATCCATCAGATCCTTGGATTGGTGAGCATCGACCATGGCACTTTCTTTCTTGTATATGGTCACACGATAGCGAGTTCCTCCGCTGGATGCATCAGTGGATTCTCCCAAATCTGTCGTAGTGGCATAATCGATTTTGTTCACCTCTATGCGGTAATTATTTAAAGAGACATTCCTTGTGCCTGCGCTGCCGCTGCTGCCGCTGCTGCTACTGCTACCGCTGCTACTGCTGCCGGTTCTTCCGGTTCTTCCGGTTCTTCCGGTTCCGGTATACCTCGCTGGTGTAGGAGTACTTGTCAAACTCTTCAGCAGATTACGTTGTTCTCTCTTATATACTTCCTCGGGAGAATTTCCGTAGACTACATAGTTCTTATATTCGGTCCATGTTGCCGGACTCCTCAAGCGTTCAACCCATTCGTAACGCAGGACAAGTCTGCAATGGCCATATTGACGTGTAACATTAAACAGTTCAAGTCCGCCATCGGGAGTCATTATGGACACTGAGTCGTTCTCGATCCATTTATTGTTGGCACTGGACACAATCTGAGTCCCTTTATATAGGTACCATTTAAGATTTCCCTTATTATAAGCTTTTCCCTTCATCCTATATTTAAGGGAGATTATAGGATGCTTGAGGTCAATGGGAAGGACATGCACATCCTTGCTGGAAATCAGGATACCGTTTTTGTCCTTATAGCCATCCGTGTTGGCGGGGAAGGCAAGGGCTACGTGTTGTTCAAGGTCTTCCGCATCTTCGAAAGTGCGTTCTGCGGTGTTATTGGTTACGAAGAAGAAGTCCTTGGTCTGGGTCCAGGGCCGGAATTTCCATTTATTGTCGATTGTATCGAAAGTCTCGGGATGATTCCATTTTCCTTTGACAAATTCCCTGGCACGTCCTTTGATGCGCAGACGGTAATATTTGTTAGGATTAAGTGCTGTAACGCTCAGCGTCACCTTGTCTCCATTGACAAAATACTCCATTTCGCTCGTTTTGCCATTTTTACCGGCCTTTGCATCTTTAAGGTTCGAGTACTCGGTCAGAGTAGGCACGGAGTCGGCCATAATCTCGAACTTGAATTTACGGCTTGCAAGACGCTCGATAGCCTTCTCGTCGTAGTTGTCGGCAGCACTCGACTCCTTGAGTTTTGCAACTTCGTTGGGGTCAGCCACATTGATAATGCTATTGATATCAGACTGAGTGGTTACCTTGGGGCGGCTCTGAATCTGCCAGTTGATAGGATTCTCGACTGCCTTGTCCCAGTCTTCGGAACCGATGTTGCACGTTTCGAAGAGCTTATAGTTGTCGAGAGCATTTCCTAAGAACATCTCGCAGACGTCACCACATTCAAAGGAGAATTTCTTGTTGATCTTGACAAGGCCGCCAAGCAGACGGAGTTTCACACGGGCTTTGCCGGTGAAATAGTTGGGATTGGGCATACCACATCTGAGGACGCCACCCATACCTGCGTCAAGGAGGTCAATCTTCTTGTTGAAGAATCCAAGGAAGACACGTATGCCGAACTTTGCATAAATATAGGCATAGAGCTGGCCTTCGCCATACCATCCGTTATGGCCAGGCGTACCACCCTTGAGGTTGATGCATCGCTCCGTGCCAAGCTTGCGGATGGATATGTCAAATCCGGCTTCTGCGCCCATATCGCCGTAGAAAAGTCCGAGGTCAACTTTGATGTAACCCCATACGGCAGCACCCATCATCACGCCGCCACCGGTGGCCGCGTTGGACATAAACCGAGTCTTGGCTTCATTCCTGGCTTTGTCGGCTTTGGATACGTCATCGCTCTCATAAGTACCGGAGGAGGATCCGTTGAGGAAGTTGCGAATCTTCACGGGAATGGGCGGAAGGTTTCCGTTGTTGGGCAGCTCGTTTCCAACGCACAGATATGCATTGGCTCCCACGGCCACAGTAACGATTTTGCTACTGAAGTCAATAAGTGTAAATGTGCAGCGCTTGTCCGGATCGGGTTGACCGAGATAGACATGCCATTTCAATGAAGTATCACTACCGGTTTTCTTATGTCCGATATAGAAGTCGAGCTCTACATGGGCTCCGGGACCTTGGGCTTTGATACCGGAGTCTGACTTGTCAGAGTCTTTCTTTTTCTTCTCGTCATACTTCTTCATCGTATTATTGTAGTCTTCGGTCTTGGAGTCGTTGTTATCCTTGACAGAGCCGGTGAAGTTACCTGCGTAATCTCCAAGGTCTTCACTATATCCCTCGAAAGTAGAGTCAAGAGCCTTGAGCTTTTTGGTAAGTTCTTCCGTTCCGCCATCCATTTTGGCATCGACGGTGACATTGAGTTGGAAATACTGTTCCTGATCATTGTTCTCATAGACCATATTGACCTTGCTCTTGACCATACCGCCAACAGCATCGACATCCCCCTTGAAGATGAAGGTTGTCAAGTCTTTTTTCTTGTTGTCGAAAACAACCGTGAGGTCGAGGTTTCCTTTGAGTGTTACATTATCGACGGTTGAAAGGCCCATGCCGGCAATGATGCCGATGACACCCTTGGCCGGTTTTGGAACGGCTTTGCCGGATTGCGAATTGGCGAAGTCTTTTGCGCAGTTGAAATAGAACCCGCCGTGGATACCGTTGATGGTAAGAGGACCGGCGGGGATGCCGCATTTGCCTCCTGCCATGATATCGAAGTAGCCCCAGCTGAAGTTGTTGTTTTCTTCCTTATGGTCAAAGTATCCGCCGTCAATGGTCACCTCAAAGAGGCCGCCTTTGACGCTGGCTTTAATCTGACCGGCGTATCCCGAATCCTTACCCGGGTCTTCGGCACAGCTCAGGCTTCCTTCCAACTTGAATATCTTGCCGTCAATGGCTAAGGAGGCATCCCTAAATTTCGTCCCCTTATAGTCAAGCGAGATTTTGGAGAGGTCGTCGATGTTCTTTACCCATGACTGGAACTCTAATGTAGTGCCGGCACTGATTTCAAGTTCTTCGCAAAGGGTTATATCGCCGCCAAGGGTTATGCCTATGTAGGGGTCTTTTTCGTCTCTATGCAAATCAAAGCCCCACTTCTTGAGTGTGAATTTAAATGGCCCGATCTTCTTCTGTGGCGATGCGCAGCCCCATTGTCCCATGCTGAGGTAGAGGCCGCTGTTTTCTCCAAAATCAATCTTCGAAGCTTCATTCCACCACCCGGCGCCGATAGCGCTGCTGCTCTCTACATCAGCCAACATCTTTTGGGTAGCCGCTGCCGCCGAAGTCTGCAACCCGCTCTCATATACCGACTCGAAGCCGTCATTGTTGGCAAGGCGCATCTTGCAGAACTTAATCTGGGGCAATTGAAGTTTGAAGGGCAGTTTGGCCAGCTTCTTGTTTAAGGTTTCCTCGCCGGCGATAGTGACCTCGCCGCCGACAAGAAGCTCGACGTTCGTTTTTGTCTGTCCGTACTCGTTGTCTATGGCTTCAACGAGGAAATATGTCAGGTCCTTGTCAAGAGTGAGGTCGCCAAGCATGAAGTCAAAGTTGAGATCCTCAATCTGCGAAGTTTTGAATACGTATGCAAAACCTTTGCCGCCACCCTTTCCGGTGAAGGACTGATTGTAAATATTGCAGGCGTAGTCAATCTCTCCCTTGAACAGGGGGATTTCGAGCTTGCCGTTAAATCCGAATTTCTTAAAGTCGTTCTGGACTATCGACACCATAACTTTGTCAAGGCTGAACTTGAAACCTCCAATGGTTCCGCTCTCGCCGGCCTTGTAGTTGATGGCGTTGACAACGCCGCAGTCGAGGGTAAATCCGGACTTATCAATGAAGAGGTTCTCCACGGCAACCTTCATCGGTTCTTTGCCGTTGCCTATCTTGATTGACGAAGGGAATGCCATTGACAGTTCCTTGAAATAAAGGCCTGTCCATTCTTTTTCCTTACCTTTTGCCAAACCGAGGCTCTCAAGTTTATATCCCTCGGGGAAGGATCCCATCTTAGTGTGATTGCTTCCGGAAGCAAGGTCGATAATAGCCTCATCTGCCGTAAACACATAACCGGGGAGATCTACATGTTCGAACGGGTCGATAGATACCTCAGCCGTGAAATCTTCCCACTTCTGTATCTTGGTGCCTACGTGGAGTATGGGCGATTCCTCTGTACGTTTACCATTGACCACCTTTTTGAGGTCGGAGGGCATGGTCATGTCGATGTCGAGGTTGAGCCATTCGAATTTATTACCGCTCCAAGATACAAAGCATCCGTCTTCCGGCTCTATAACATCCTTGGGCGCAAGGAATTTGCAATTGAAACCGCTCTTGGGTTCCTGTACTTCAAAATCCTTAAGGAGCGCCACGGTGCCGCCTTCGGGTATGAGCGACTTGGGACTGATACACATCCTCGGTGCGCCGAAGACCAAAATCTGTCCCTGAGTGGCCTTGGTATTGGGCACAACGAAGGTGCCGAACAAGTCCATGGTGGCATAGGTCGGCGCAAACTTCATTTTCGAGATTGTCAAGTTCACCGGCGAGGGATTGATTTCTTTCGGAATCTCAAGCGGGAAGGTAACATTCTCCACATTGCCCTGGAGAAGTCCGGCCACGCGGGCTTTGCCATCGAGATATTCCTGATAATAACGGTCGATAGGCAATTGTTCGGCCAGGCTTTTAACCTTGTCGTTGGCTTTGCCCTGGAGCATGTCGGCATAAGGGATTCCGCTGTCTCCAATAAGATTGTCGATTCCCCAGTCAGAGAAAAGCTTCTCCACCACTTCAGCGCTTGGCATCTTGTTGTGGGCTCCTCCCCATGTCTGGACAATACCTTCAAAAACCTGATTCTCCGTATTGACAGCGATATCATCAAACGTGACTGCCAATTTCCAGGTGAGCAGCAAAGGTTCCCATATCACATGGCCGTCGCCTTTGAAATGTCCAGGTTTATCCTCTAAGGCTTCGAGCTGTCCGTCAAGCACGAGTTCATACTCCCCGATACGTATACTTTTCCCTTTCAGGTCTGCTACGCCGGCTGTTGTCGGTTTTTCATTGGAAATCTCTATCTGATTTGCACATTGGAAATATCGGCTTGTGAAAACTTCCGACATTGCGAAGTCCACAATGTTGATGCTGTCATTGAGGAATGCAACGGATTTATCGTTCACTGCCGTGGGCCTGACACGAAGCATCAGGTAGTCGCCTTTTTCCACCTTCCCGTCGAGTTTGTCCCAACGGATGGTGTCGGTCTGTGCCTTAAGTGCCTTATTGGCATAGATCGGGGCAGTCTTGAGCATCTCTTCCCTGGAAATGTAATCCTTTGCGGCAAACAGCTCTACATCATACACGAATTGTATCGTGTCAGGCTGTGCTCCGGCACCTCCTTCGAAAGTCGGCCTGTTCCATTTGACAGCAATGTCTGAATTGAGGAACTCTTTTCTTGCGCCTTCATCGGGAAGGAAACGGGGAAGTACTATTTCAGGATTGACGAAATTATATAGTGAATCTGTCAGGTTCATGCCTCCGAGGCCGATTATATCGGCATCATCGCCGGAACCAGCCTTGAATCCGACAAGTGCGGGGGCTGAATAGCCGTCGTTCTCAAGGCGAATATTGTGCTTTTGGCAATAGTCTTCGTCGGCTACGGCGCGGACACGCAGCAGGAGCATAGATGTTGTGTCAATCTGTGCATCAAAAGCTCTCTTGTCCATCTTATAGGATGTGGCTGATATACCCTTTTGCTCATAAACAACTTCACCGTCGATAGCCTCCCCGAGAATAGTGGAAAGGGAGGCGTCGTACGCGCCTGTAGGCTGCAATATCGATATGTCGTAAGTGAAATCCACGGGATCCTGCGCTTTGCCCGAAGCTACAGGGGCACTCCACTTGATGATGCAGTTGTTGGGATCGAGGACCTCAAACTTCTTGTTGCCTGTTTCTGTGTAAGGTTTGGGAACAGTGAGGCGCGGGGCAGAATACTGGGTTATGTCCGTTGTTTTGCGAAGGACAATGAGCCCAGGGTAGCTCTTGCCCTTATTGAGGAATACATAGGATTGGTCGCCCGATGAAGCATTTTCAACCCGGGCGCTAACCTGCACTAAAAAGAGTTGTTTGGGATCTACGATGTCAAATAAGTCGGAGGGCACCCTGAACTCTGTGGATGTGAGGCCTTTTTTCTCATAGAACGGATTTTCGTTATCGAGGGCTTCCTCCATACCGGCGGCAGAGGCAGGGTATTTCTTGTTTGGCTGAGTAATCTTAATGTCATAGGTCACATTGGGTAGCGTCCGGCCATCGTCAACGGATGAAACCTCACAGGGCTTCCACTTGATGACGGGATTGTCCCTCATGAGGATATGCACACCCTTGGAGATGTCTTCATTTTCGTAGGCAAACTGGTCGAAACTCTGATAGGGGCTGGGTGTAACCAATACGGGCCGCGAGAACACGGTCTGGGCGCGTGCAAATGCCACGGGTATGCCCTTGCCTTCGCCTTCGAAGGTTAGAGCCTTGTAATCACCTGCAACAGTGTCGGGGTGAGCCACAACTTGCATCAGGTAGACGGACTTGGGGTCAAGAGCGTCCGCCATGGATGCGGGGATACGGTATGAAGTGGTTCCAAGGCCCTTCTGCTCAAAGATTGGGGCCAATTCATTGGCGGCTTTTAAGCATTCGCTCTGTTGATAGATATAATAGTCGCTTGTGGGTTTGAAGATTCGTAAATCATAAGTAAATGATACATGCTTACCGCCCACATTGTCAATTTGAGGTGCAGACCAAGAGACTTCGTCTTTTGCGGGGTCGAACTGTGCATACCACAATCCCGTGGGGAGATTTGGCCGCATCAGTTTAGGACGGGAGTATGTGGCAGGCTGTACCGGATCCTCGGAATAATCCTTGACACGAAACATCTTGATGTCGCTCTTTCCTTCGTTGATTATATTGATATAGTCGAGCGAACCTGCCTGAGTGGCATTGGAACGAGCCGTTATCTGCGCCAGGTAAGTTTCATAGGGTGAGAAATTCCGGATTACATTCAAAGGGATGAGGCACTGGGGCATCTGAAGTCCCGAAGTCTGGTAGACTATTGGGTTGCGCTCCATGGCTTCATCAATGGCCTGCAGGGGCATCTGCTGGACGATTTTGATGTCATAGGTGTAGTTACGCGGTTTTGGATCGCAATTCACCACCGGCGCCATCCATGTCAGCATAGGTGTCTGCTTCGATAGCGTGGCTATGTTATGGTCCCCAAATTCTCCTGTCGATACCGGCATTATCCATTCCGGAGCCTTGGCCTGGTAGCATACCGTGAAGATCGTACGGCTCAACGCAGGATTGCTAACAAGGAGAGGCGAAGAAAGATAGGGATCCCATTTATAGGCAAGGAGAGTCAGTTCATACGTCCCTTCCGGAAGATTGCCGAATGAACCTGAGACCACATTGTCGAAAAGACCCGATGGCATCGATATGTCTTCCATGCGGACATGATTGAACATGGTTCGCATCTCGGCGGCATTAAGGACTTTTGTGCCCATGGCCGGTATCTCGAAAGGTCGCTGGGGCAGCGTCTTTCCGGGAACAGTTATTTCTATTCCGGAAGAGGGAATGATTTGGCGAAGTTCAACTCCAAAGTATATCAACTTGGCTTCATTCTCCTTGTTCTGCACTGAGATGTTGAAATACTGTCCCGGATTGGACAAGTAATACATTACTTGCGGAGGAAGAATGTTCCTTACGGGGGTGACGTTTATGTTCACTTCCTGTGCAAATGCGCTCGCCATCGAAACCATGGCGAACAGAAAAGGAATTATATGTCGTTGGAGTCGTTTCATTTCTTCTTGTCTTTATGCTTGATACTGAGGAGAGTGAAGGTATAGAGATAGTTCAGGGAAAGGCGGATGTCAGTGGCGTCAAGACTTGATCTTGTCTTTGTGATATTGACATCACCGTATTTGCAGAATGATGCTGAGAAACTGAAGGTATGATACTTCCTTAGAGTATACCCGGCATTAAGATCGAGAGCCATGGAAAGACTTTTCGACTGGTGTTTCACCTCATTGTAACATAATGACACCGTAGCCGAAGCATTGAGATTCTTATCCTTGAGGAATGAGCGTCCCGTAGAAATGGAGGCAACATCCGAATTGTATTCAGTGTTGAAGCCTTTCGAGCCTTGATGGCTGAGGGAAAGGGTGAAGTTGGTTTCCCATGGCTTTACGTTCATATTGTATGATGCGCCGAGAGCCAATGTCTTGACATCCGTCTGGCCTATGGAAAACTTGTTGAGGTCTTTGTTAAGTGTATAGTTGCCGGAAAGAGAGATAGTATGATCCAGCTTCTCTCCGGGAAGATTGTAAGTCGGGAGAAGGCTTATGCTGTGGAGCACTCGTTTGACTTCAGTCGTGTCGTTGACGGCAGCTGTTCCGTCGCCCTGCTTCTGCAGGAAGCCATTATACATGGCCGATACATTGAAATTATTGCCAAGTCTCCACGATGCCATTCCGTTGTAGACGTAGCCCTTTGTGGTATAAAGCTGCTGTTTGGCCAGATTGTCGGCCTGTCCCGAGAAAGATGCTGAAAGGGAAACCCTGCGGAACAAAGTAGTCCCGAGATTCACTCCCAGACTATGGTAATTGTTGGATGTATAGTATGTGCCGAGGGATACATAATCCGGTTGGATTATCTTATAGAAGATGGAGGCATTCAGCCATGAGAAAGAGAAATTGAGGGCTGCATCGCCAGCGAATCTTACCCTCGAAGTATACCGAGGTTCAAAGATCTTGTCAAAACGGGCGGCTTCTCCTGTCGTTACTTTTTGCGATTCGGTATCGGCTGTGAACGCGGAGGTTGCCATATTGGCTGTAAGAGAGATGCAATTCTTGAAACTCACCTGACCCTTAAGGCCTACAACCAGATTTTCCTGCGGGCGATAGAATTGCCTCCAATATTCGTCTATAGATCCCTTGGAGTCATAGGCGCGAAGGAAATAGACGTCGATGCTGTTGCCGTTCTTTCCATATCCGGCTGATAGCCCCCAGCCGTATCTCTTATATTGTGCTCTGCGCGGATTGGGATCTTCCGGATTGTCGTTGACAGCACGCCGCAAAACACCGTAGAAGGCCGAAGCCCTGAATTTCGAACCCTTGTACTCCAGACCAATTCCATTGAAGGACATATTGAGGATATAATTGGAGAAAGGCATCGATGATTGGCCGAGATGCGCGGTGAAATTTTTGTAGCTCGGACTGATGTTGAAGGAGAATTGAGGATAGTTGAAATTCAGATTGTCGTTGGAGAAATAGATGGAGAAAGGCAACGAAAATCCGTAGACGTTGATATTAAGGTTGGCGAAAACACTGTTGCTCAAAGGCGACATATAGTTGTTGCCGTTGGAACTGTGGAAATAAGTATTGTTGGTGCCGATGGAGCCGGTGATAATCAGAGGGTCATGCTTGGCTATCTGGGATATGTCCTGTGCTCGGACAGACACACTAGCCATTGAACAAGCCATGACAATGGCTGCTGTCCATCTTTTCAGCATACTTGTTTTTCGCCGTGGCGTGTTCGATATCATTGCATGATGTTGTTAAATGATTGGTCGCATGAAAGGGAAGTCAGCCCCTTGCCTTCCGAGTCCGGATGGCAAGGGATTGACATGATAGTGGATTTATTTGATGATCAGCTTACGGGTCGAGGTCTTGCCACGCACGATGTAGATGCCGGGGGCAATGTTCTCGGAGGCTACGCGCTGTCCGGAAAGAGTGAATACTTCAGCATTTTCGAAGTCATCGTCGGCCATTATTTCCTCCACACCTGTGACGGTGCCGGGGGCGTTGAGGGACATGGGCCGGGCAGAACTGCCGCATATTGGTGCGAAGCCTACGGTTTCGTTCATGTCGATATACTGACCGCTGAATTTGTCATAGAGTTTGAAGGCAACCTTATCGCCTTGTTCACCATGGACAGTGATGTACATCTTGCCATCTATGATGCGACCTGCTCCGCGGCATTCACCGTCCACGTAGGCTCCAACGCTGTAGCGTTCGCCATCGAGATATTCGTCGCTTTCGGCGATTATGGTCATGTTGTCTGCAAAACGGCTTTTGTTGTAGGAGAAGGGGCTATAGGAGGGAGCGCACCTCGCTGCCTTTGACCTCTCAACTTTGGTGAGCTTGCTTTCGGACGGCCATGTAATTTCAAGATAATCTTCGGAGGAATTGTAAATGAGATAGCCTTCTCCGGGAACGATTGTTTCGAGAGTTCCGGCCCACTTACCTTCATAGCATTCGGTAAAGCCGTCCTTGGAGATAATCCGGGAACCATTGGGAAATGACGCTTTGCCTAACACTTCTGCCACATAATGACGGAAGCAATAGGGGAAGCTTTTCCACTGCCAGCCCGAACTAATATATTCTGCCTTTGCATCGGCAGCGTCTCCGGTGTAATATTGGATTTCGGGAGCGTAAAAGTCTACATTCTGGCCTTCCTTTACATTGACTTTATATGTGCTGCCACAGTTAATATATCCCAAAGAGCCAAAGAAGCCATAGTCTGGATCATTGTAAAGAAGCTCATACTGAGAGCGAATTTCATGCGCGTTGGAAAAATAGGTTTTGATCTGGTCCTCGTAAAGTTGGTCGGAATATAGCGACATCCAGTTCCATCCCTCGACAAGTTCAACGTGCTGAAGAATCTGTATCTTGAGGGTGTCAATATAGTCTTTGTCGTATGTTACTGTGATAGCCTTGTCCTTGTTGAGGGCTTGGGGTTCGAATTTCCATTCGTTAGTTCCTGCGATGCGTTCGCCAAGTATGATCATGGGGGTTTGTGAGTTGCTGCCTACCATGGGGATATCCCATGTCAACTTGCTTTCATCAAGGAGGATACCGGCAGGTTCAGTTTCAATCTTTATGGTGGCTTCATCGTCGAGCCCCATCACAAAACCATTGGCAATAATGGCGCTGAGTGCAGCCTGGATGTTGAGGTTGAAGCCGAAAGAATGGCTGTATTCTTTTTCCGGATTGAACGAGCCGTCAGCGTCAAAGCCTGCAGATTTGACAGTATAGGTCCATTTCACTTGAGTTGAGCCGTATTTCTTGGCCAATACCTGGAAGGCTGCAGCACCGGTATAGTATTCAACTGAAAGGATCTTCTCGGCCACATTGCTCCCCTCTTCAAAGTTAAGATTATCGGCATTGAAGGTATCGCCGTAAAGCGCATAAGCGCTGTCGCCGACAATGACGTTGTCGGCAAGCTGCATATAAATATCCTTCTTAAGGAGTTCTGGTTGGGAGAGGGTGATGGTCAGGGGGTTCTGTAGAACCTCGAAAATGCTCTTGTCGGGAACTTTATCGATTACCTTGACTGTTACTTCAGTGCAGATGTAGCGGGGCCCACTGTAGGAGATGTTTACTACGCAGCTACCTACAGATATGGCCTTAAGTTCGCCTTCTGCTGTACTCTCTACAACATCCGAGTTTGCCGGATAAAAATCGATATCGTCGGCATTTACGTTGGCATTTGCCGGATTCAACACCACAAGTGCCTTAAGATAGTCATTGATTGTTTCTCCTTTCTGAACGGTAATTTCTTTCAGATCATCCTTGATAGTGATGCCGGTCAGGGGATTGTAGACAAACTCGATTGGTTTGGAGGGCATTCCGAATGTCTGGTCACCACCACTGACGGTGATGGTCTTTGCCATTTCGAAACACATTGTTCCCTGGTTTCCGATGGCAAATTTCACAGTTTTGTTTGCGTCGTCAGCTCCGACAGGGATTCGGATTGTGTAAATCATCTTCTCTACACCGTCATTATCCGTATTAGAGGTGCCCGTGGTGAACGCACGTGTTTCTTCCCCGATAATTGCGCCGATAAAAGAGTCATGCATGACTACCGGTTCACCATCTGAGGTTACAAGGGTTGCATAGACAACTGCGTCGTAGGGGAACGACTTTGTTGTATGCTCAGGCCATTTCGTCAGCTTTGCCTGCATCCCGAGGACGCCGAGCAATAGCATGATTGTGAGTAAGATCGTCTTTCTCATTGGTTGAGGTTTAGATTATTAATGTTTATAGTTGAATCGTTTGGTTCTATCACACCTTTTATAAATAAGGTGTTGTGGCGCGACGGGCTACTCAGCAACACGGTAACCCGTTGTTTGAAAGTTCCGGAGCGCCCTTTCGGATTGAATTTCACGACAACTGAGGCTGTGTCTCCCGGTGCTATCTCCTCCTTTGAATAGGAGGCGTTGGTGCAACCGCACTTCCCTGTGGCACCGAGAACCACAAACGGCTCTTTGCCCGTATTGCGGAAAGTGAACCTATGGCAGACATCGCCATCAGCTTCTTTGATCATGCCAAAGTCAAATACCGTACCTCCCGGCCATGTGATTTCTGATTGGGCATAACTGTTTGGGCGGCCGAGTATCAGGGTTGTCGCAAGCAGGAGTGCTATTTTCAGTTCACGGAGTATCATTGCATGATGTGTGATGATTGCGTTAGAAAGAGATAGTATCTCTTCAAGATGCAAAAGTAGGCCCGCATTGCCCAACATCGCATGTAAAAGTCTGCCAATCTCATGTAATAATCAGACAAAGTGAGTATTGGCCGTCATTTATTCGGTAAATGGACCTCTTTTGTCTGATTTCTTCAAGAATCCGTCCTATGGATCTCACGGTATGCAGTGGGATAATGGCCGTAAGCACGCTTGAAGGCATGCGACAGTCCGCTTGCCTCCTCGAAACCGCACATCAGGGCTATTTCCCGCAATGGCTTGTCGGGAAATTCCAGGAGAAGCCGGGCACACCGCTTCATCTGGATGTCGGAAATGAAAACTCTGGGAGTAATGTCGATGAGTTCCTTCATGCGCTGGCAAAAGGTGCGCTCGCTCATGTTCAGAGAAGCGGCTATCTTTGCAATGCTGTATTCGCCTGCAGTGATTGCTTCTTCCGTAGCTTTTCTGACATCATCAATAGTAAGTTGCTTTGCCATTTTAACAAATTTTAAAATGGCAAAAGTAGATTGGAGGCTATCCTTTCGACGTGTAAAAAGGCGACAAAACCATGACGAAATCAGACAAAAAAATATCCCTCCGGTCTGAGACTGAAGGGATTGGATAAAATCTTTATGATTGAGGTTATTGCTTGGCCTGTTCTCGGTAGGATGTCGGCGAACATCCATAGACCCGCTTGAAAGCATGGGAGAATCCGCTGGCTTCCTCAAAGCCACCAAGATTGGCTATCTCTCCGATGGTCTTATTGGGATTCTCCAAGAGCAGCTTGGCACAGCGTTCCATCTGGATGGCGGAAATGAACATCTTGGGCGATTGCTGGGTTACCTCTTTAAGGCGCCGGCTGAACGTCCTTTCGGTCATGTTCATCATCGATGCTATTTTGGCCACACCATAGTCTTTGTTGGTGAGGGCAGCATCTACGACAACAAACAATTTAGTTAGGAATTCCTGGCCATCGTCAGTCTTATCCTCTAAGGTTTCGGGTATCTCAATGCCCTCCTTCGGAGTTTCGGCCATATTCTTCTCAGCCTCATTGCATTTCGCCTGTAGTTCCTCTACCTTCTTGATAAGCTGAAGCATCTGAGACCGATGCCGGCGATACCGTGCTCGAATGATTACGGCGGCAATAATTGCTATGACAATAAATAGTCCGATTGCCATAATGAGATCTCGGCTTCTGGCGGTCTTGGTCCGTTGGATCTCCTCCTGCAGTCTGTCTTTACCAAACTCGGCATTGTATCTGGCAAGAGCATCGGCCGAAGCCTGATGGTAAAGTGAGTCTTTCAATGTGTTGAATCGGTCAAGGGCAATCTTGGCTGAATCGGGATTGATTGACCAATAGCTTTCATAGATGCCCTTATGGGAATACACATTATTATATAGGTCGCCAATCTTCGAGAATATCTCTGAAGCTTCGGTGAAACATTGGACGGCTTCCCTATTGCGTTTCTGCTCCAGATAAACGAATCCGAGCTGATTCAGATCAATGCCAACCGAATGCAGATTGCCAACCTCTTTAAGAAGCGAGATGGCGCGAAGATAAGTTGCTTCCGATTCGTTGTACCTCTTCAGTCCGGCAAGCGCAGAGGCCATTTGGGAAAGGCGCATCGCCATCTTGGGTTTCCGGCCATTTATAGAATCCAGTTCAAAAGCCTTACGCGCAAAGGAAAGCGACTTGTTGTTGTCGCCGAGTTTATGATATACCTCCGATGCCATGCCGAGCAGAATGGCCTTTCGTCCAGAATTATGGGCCTGGTCAGCATATTCCAGTCCTTCAAGAATAAACTTCTCGGCCTCCTTGACTTGATTAGCAGCCATATATGTACCCGCAAGAGTGTTCAGCCCTGAAGAAATTCTATCAGGGTCTCCGAGCTTCATATCGATGTCAACGCACTGCTTGGCATAAGACGCAGCGGGAGCAAACTCGCCAAGCCTTACATGGATAATACCCAGCAAACTCAGGCAATCGGACCTGCCCATATTGGGATATTTGAACAATGGGAGAGCCTTCAAGGCATACTTCTTAGCCGTGGGATAATCCTGCACATCATAGTACCATTCAGCCACCCAATACCATAATTGTTGCCGCAGAGAATCTTTAGGAGTATTCTCGGCAAACACAATCTTCGAATCGGTTATTTCCTCCTTGTTTAGGAAATCAAATATCTTATTGGCATCATCTACACGACAACCCTTGGTTTCATATATTTCTATAAGCTTGTCTATATTCTGTGGCATGGCCTGCGCATAGTCCATACCCACATAAATGGCAACCACAATCATAAGCCACTTTATAGAGAAAGACTCCAAAAAACGGCCAAGATGCTTGTGGTTAAATCTCCCATGTTCCATTACTCTGAGTTGTTTATTGCAAATTTACATAAAATCGGGGAAATATACGGGTGCTCACATCACGGCTCATACCGGTTTTTATTTCAGTCCTTAACCTTTCCGGATGATAGTGCAGATATTGAAGCATTTCTACTTCTTGAGTCATAGCTGTTTTTGGGTTTTACAGTTCAAAGTGAGCGGAAAAATGTGGGATTGCGCAGAGTGGCGATTTCCTCTTTTCGGTCAAAGAATTTCATATGCTTGCCTAAAATAACAACCGCTGTTTCCGCAACCACGATTTCCATTTGCAAAGATACATTATTTATTTCACATCTCCGCAATATCATTCCTAATTCTATGCCATTATTCAATGTTGACAGCGAGAAATCTCACGACCTCTCGCTGTTCCACGTTTTGAAGCAAATCATAGCCGCTATTAATCGTCCATCTTTATTTGCTTTACGGGTCGTTTACCCACAAGACGACAAGCTATAAAATAGCATCTTTTAAAGTCTTCGTAGAGTTCATCATTAAACCATACCTCCTCTATCAGAAGGTCTATCAAATACCTGTTTCCGAATAAATCCGGCTCTATCACATAGTAACCGATATTCAGAAACGTCCCGTCATTACGATCAAGGACAATATCCCCGCCAAAGGAGATGGACGCTCGACCCATTTTCATAAGAATAGGTATACCGTCTATTTTATCTACAGGATTAGGTCTCGACCAGTCACCCGGAAAAGTCCTGTTCTTCTCCTCCTCATGTATTCTTGATTGACTTAGAGAGGGATACGAATCACTCTCATATATATATTGCGAGACCTCATCATCCGGAAACACTCGTTTTAGAACCAGAAGCTGGTTCTCGCGCACTTCCTGGTATCCGTTTTCAAGATAGGACACCGTGCTTTGAGGCAGTCCGGTAAGAGCAACCAGCTCTTTCTGGCTTAGATTTTTATCTTTTCGGAACTGCTTTAGATTTATAAACTTCATTACAACCTGTTGATTAGAGATTAAACATTGTCTGTTTCAATACTATCAAGTATCCTTTCAGATTAAGACTTACGCTACTGGGCAGGCAACTTTATCAACGATATGTGGTACCCTTGAATGCTATCTGATGAAACATTTCTCTGAAACGGTCCACAACACGCCATCCATAATGTTCCGGGAGATCTTTTGGGGAGAGATTGGAGGTCAGTATGGTAAACCTCAATGAATCATACCTCGCCTCAAGCACTTCTCGAACCGGGTAAATAGGTGTACCATAGGGCTACTCAGAAAATAGCTAACTGATAAGTTCGAGCCTGTCAGAAATGAGAGAAAAGCGATAGCCGAGTTCTATACGACTCAGGAAATACTCAAGCGCTATGGCATCTCAAACTCCGGACTATACAAGATTGCACAGACACAGAATTTCCCGAAAACTCAAAGTCGAGGGAAAACACTCTGGAGCAAACCTCATATCGACAAATATTTCGAGAAGAGGAATCCTTCGGAGGAGATTACCGAATGGTACACGGTTGCAGAGATACAGGAAAAATTTGGCATGACTCTATCAGCCATATATTGCCTTGTATCTAAGGAAGGAATACCTAAGATAAAGGTAGGAATTGAGGCACGCTATTCAAAAAAGAATTTTGACATAGCTAAAGGCATAGCAGAACCTGAGGCTCCCAAAGAATATACTATCGCTGAGGCTATGGAGAAATTCGGGATGACCAGGGACCAGATTTACCACTATGTCAAAACCTACAATATCACCCGTACCAAGCGGGGGAAATACACCTACATATCACGCAAAGAACTGGATGATTTGCTCGCTCCACCGACGATTTGACCGAAATCGGCGATGGTGGCGCAATGGTGGCGGATTCCACCATGCAAACACAACCTTACTTTGCATCAAACTTTTAACTCTCACAAAATACAATGAATACCTGCACTAAAGTATTCCTTCGCAAAAAGGAAATATCGGGCGACCGCATATCGCTCTACCTCGACTTCTACCCACCAATCCGCAACCCTCACACCAATCGTCTGAGCCGTCGCGAGTCGCTGGGTATCTACCTCTATGGGCATCCTTCCAACGCCCGTGAACGTGAGTTCAACGCCTCGATGATGGAAAAGGTAGAGGCTATCCGCTGCCGTCGCTTCGAGCAGTTCCTCAACGAGCAGTTCGGCTTCCTCGACAAAGAGAAGCTGCGCATGGACTTCCTCGAATACTTCCGCAAGAAGTGTTTCAAGAAGTATCAGAAGTGGAAAATCGTTTACGAGCACTTCAAGGACTGTAAATACTCATTCAAAAGTGGGCCAGGACGCTCATTCAAAAATGGGCCACCACGGGGAGCCTAACCGTCGATATTATTTCCTATATTGTATATGGACTATATATATCGGCACAACAATGTTAACCGTGGTAGAAATACAAACAATCGTACATCTTTATCGCAGCGGCGATTACAGCCGCCGCGGGATTGCCCGCAAGCTGGGGATATCCCGCACGACCGTCGACAAGGTGCTGGCCCAGTACGAGGCCACGCAGGAGACGTCAGACAACGAAGCGCTGGACAATCTGCAGACGCTTCAACCGGCCTACAACAGCCGTGGCCGTAAACCTCGCAAGCTGTCCCAGTCCATAGCGACTGAGATAGACAAGTATCTGGAGCTCAACGCCCAAAGGCGCCGTCAGGGGATGCGCAAGCAACAACTGAAAAAAATCGACATCTGGCAGATTCTGTCGGGACAGGGCGTTCAGATAAGCTACCAGACCGTTTGCCGTTATGTCACAAACAAAGAAAAATCGGCGCGTCCCGGCGACACGAAAGCCTATGTTCGACAGGCATATTCTCCAGGAGAGGAGTGTGAGTTCGACTGGGGCGAGGTGAAAATCACCATAGGCGGGGTGTTTCGCAAACTGTACCTGGCCGTGTTCACCACTTGTCATGGAAATCTGCGCCGGGCGTGGCTGTTCTCGCGCCAGGACACACTGGCCTTCATGGAGTCGCACCGCAACTTTTTCCGGCAGATCCAGGGAGTGCCACGCATCATGGTCTATGACAATATGCGTGTGGCCGTCAAAGAGTTCGTAGGGCCTGACGAAAAGACGCCCACCGAGGCGTTGAACTGTCTGTCGGCGCACTATGTGTTCAGCTTCCGTTTCTGCAACGCGCGTGCCGGATGGGAGAAGGGCCATGTGGAGCGGTCTGTAGAATACATCCGTCGCAAGGCATTCTCTCTTGCGTGTCATTATGCGTCACTGGCAGAAGCCCAGGCACATCTCGACGAAGTCTGCCGACGGATGGACGCGGAGGCCGCTTTCGGCAATAACTCAGAAAAACAGCTCAGAATCAGCGCCGACCTCGGAGCCATGCGCCCGTGGCCCGGAGACATAGGTTGCTTCGAGGCCATGGAGTATACCGTTGACAAATGGTCGACTGTGTGCGTCAGGGGCAACCATTACTCTGTGCCCGACAGCCTGGTGAGCCGCAAAGTCACCGTCAAGCTGTATTCCGACAAGCTCGTGATGGTGCTCAACCGTGAGAAACTCGCCGTGCACGAGCGCCTTAACAATCAGGGGAACTGGTCGCTGAAACTTGAGCACTACCTTACGACACTCTTGCGCAAGCCGGGGGCCCTGGCCGGATCAGTGGCGCTGCAACAGGTCCCCCACCTTATCCGCCGAATCTTCGAAAGGCACTTCTCCGGCTCTCCAAAAGAGTTCCTGGAACTGCTCCGATATGCCAGGGACCATGGATATTGGTTCAGAGACATCACCGATGCCGCCTGCCGCCTGCAGGCCCGCGGGCTGAATGACCTGAGTTCCGACCAGATCAAGGCAGAACTGCACAGCCCGGACGCCGCACCATCCGGGACCACAGAGATGGCGGCGCCGGATCTCATCCCCGGACAATGCCGGCAGATAGAGCGGCTTGCCTCGGAAGCCATCTCCTCCACCGACATCTTTCACAACACCCCAACCATATTTACAAACACTGCAATATGACAGAAATCAATCCACAATCCGACCTTGAGCGCGCCACCACCGCCTGCCGGAAACTGTCAATGAACGCCATGTGCGAGTCATTGGCTGACACTTTAAAAGATGCCGCAGCCGACAATCTGACGCATGCCGCCGTATTGGCCCGGCTCCTTGAAACCGAACTTGAAAGCCGATCCATAGCGGCCCAGCGCCGACGCATACGGGCCGCCGCCTTCCCCTAGCTGAAATATCTCGACGACCTCGTGCGCGAAGAACTCCCCGCAGAAGCCCGGGCCGCATTGCCCGAACTCGAAACCCTCGAGTTCATCAGAAAAGGACGCAACCTTGTGCTGTACGGAAATCCCGGAACCGGGAAAACGCACATCGCCACCGCTCTGGGCATCGCGGCATGCCAACGCGGCTTCTCCGTGCTCTTCACCTCAGTGCCAAGACTGCTCACAATGGTCAGAGAAGCCAAAAGCCAGCACAAACTCTCCCAGCTTCAGAACCGCTTTGAGAAATACGACCTGGTAATCTGCGACGAGTTCGGTTACGTCTCATGTGACAAAGAAGGGGCCGAACTGCTCTTCAACCACCTGTCGCTCAGAGCCGAGACCCACTCCACAATCGTCACTACCAATCTGGCTTTCAGTCGCTGGAATGAAATCATACCCGACAAGGTGTTGGTAAACGCGTTCGTAGACAGGCTCACCCACAAGGCCAGAATCATAAATATGACCGGAACATCATACCGTCTCAAACAGACGCAGCAAATGATCAAAAATCAAATCTGAAAAATGGCTGTTCAAGCATCTTTTATTAACTTTGCATACTCTCTCGGGTGGCCCATTTTTGAATGAGCGACCGGCCCACTTTTGAATGAGTATTTAGGGATATTCAGTTAATGGCTATGAGAAAAGGGACTGCAAAAGTATGAGA
>ERZ772818.1009-NODE-1009-length-26417-cov-9.460777_pt1 | contig 26417 bp, 31 predicted proteins | sample MGYA00580837_ERZ772818 | MGnify/ENA primary metagenome ERZ772818 (study PRJEB29015, sample SAMEA2737671) | human gut metagenome | biome: human gut; feature: human-associated habitat; material: faeces | place: China | collected 2012 ...
ATATTATTATTTTAACATATTTTTATTCACTTATATGATTAAGTAAATATGGTTTTTTTATATTTTTTCTTACAAGAGCTACTAATTTAAATAACTAATGAAAATAGTAGCTAATCCTAAAAAGAAGAAAAATCCTAAAACATCAGTTACTGTGGTAACAAATACAGCAGATGCTAATGCTGGATCTACATTTACTTTTTTTAATATTACTGGAACTATAAAGCCAGCTATTGTGGCAACCACCATATTTAAAATCATTGCTGTACCTATAACTATACCAAACATAAAGTTTCTTTCCCATAGATAACCTATTACTGCAATGGCAGCACCTATGGCGATTCCTGTTGTAAACCCTACTAAAATCTCTTTTTTTAATATTCTTTTAGCATTTTCACCTGTAAGCTCACCTAAAGCTATACCTCTTACTATGATTGTTAATGTCTGTGTTCCTGCATTTCCTCCCATACCAGTAACTATAGGCATAAATGTTGCAAGTGTTACTACTTGTGAAATAGTTCCTTCAAAAATACCTACTACCGCTGAAGCTAAAAGTGCTGTAAGCAAATTTACCATCAGCCATGGAAGCCTACTTTTTATTGATTCTCTTAAGGTTCCATCAACTTTTTCTTCTTCATCTATTCCTCCTAGACGATGAATATCCTCAGTGGATTCATCTTTTATTACTTCCATGATATCATCAGCAGTTACTATCCCTAAAAGCTTTTCCTTTTCATCAACTACTGGCATTGATATAAAACCATACTTTTCAAAGGCATTGGCTACTTCCTCCTGATCCATATCATATCTTAAGGCTATAACATTAGTATTGGTTATTTCTGAAATTTTCATATCAAAATCAGTACATACTATATCTCTTAGTGATACTACACCTCTTAAAATCCTCTTCTTATCCACTACGTATAGATAATATATACTTTCAGCATCTGGTGCTTCCTTTTGAAGATATTTTAAAGTTTCCCTAATAGATTTATTTTCATCTATAGAAATAAATTCTGTAGCCATTATACCACCAGCTGTTTCTGGTTCGTAAGCTAATAATCTTTGGACATCTTTTCTATCTTCCGCATTTATTTTCTCTAAAACGGCTTCAGATTCTTTATCATCTAGCACTCCTATTAAATCTGTTATTTCATCTGAGGACATCTCATTTAAAATCTTCTTCTGTTTACTTTCAGGAAACTTCTTTAAAAGCTTATACTTTTCTTCATCATCATCTTCCTCTTCAATAACTGCTGCAATCATCCATTCTGGTAATCTATTTAATATTTTTCCTACTTCATTTTCATTTTCATGAATTGCATCTAAAATATCTGCTGGATGAATATCTTCAATTATTTCTGCCAACTCTTTATCAGTACCATGAATCAATATTTTTAATAATCTTTTTTCTGTCATTTCTAGATTCATTTTTACTCCTCCTTAAAGGCAGGAAGATTAAAGCTTGCCAGTGAGGCAAACCTCTTCTTCCATAGCTTTATTCACTTTTTTATTTTTACTCTTCAGCTTAATCGGACCAGATTCCATTTACCTCACCACCTCTCAAATATCTAAGCAAAAGTACAAAAGTGGCTAACGCCACGCTTCAGCGAAGGAAGCAACTTTTGTTAGCCAACCAAAAGGTTCTAAAAGAAAAATAAGTCCTTACAAAAATTTAATTAATTTATTTTTCTTTTACGGTTCTTTTGGGGCACTATAATTTTCTTTTTAACGCATTAGTAACGACATATATTAAGAAATGGTTAATCTATTAGTATTCCCTATGCTAAAAATTTTATACTTTCCTAAGCGTTAAAAAAAGACTTTTCAGCTCACTTAAGCTAAAAAGTCTTATAATCCATAATAATAAAAGTTCTATTCTTACTAAGCATTATATAGCTTAATTTGTAGAGCTTTAGCACTATAGAGCTTTGACTTTTCGTCAGCTACATTAAAAATTACCTTGGCGATAATTCTTGTTAACCCATTGGAATCTCTCGATTTTTCTGGGTAGCAGCATGTATCTTTATAGGAGCCTCACCTAACAAAATTAATTTTTCTTTTTCTACATTCATATTATGCCTATAAAAATTAAATGTCAATGCTTTTATTATCTTTATAAGGATTTACATGTACCATACAATGCTTTATCATAGGTATCTTTTTTTCTACTTCATCATGTATCCTTTCAGCTATGTCATGTGCATCCTCAAGACTTTGCTTACCATATGCTGATATTTCAATATCAGCATAAATTCTTGAGCCAAAAACTCTTGTTTTTAATGAATCTAACTGTATAACGCCTTCTTGTTCTAATATTACATCCTTAATCTTATTTATAGTTTCATCATCGCAAGAAGCATCAATAAGTTTATATATAGAGTCTTTAAATATATCATATGCTACTTTTATTATTAATAAACATATTATAATAGATGCTATGGGATCAAGTATTGGAAATTTTATTCTTGCACCTAATATTCCTATAAAACTTCCTACTGAAGATAATGCATCTGATCTATGATGCCATGCATCAGCCTTCAGTGCTCCTGAATTTATTTTTATGGCTGCTGCTCTTGTATACCAATACATCCATTCCTTTACAACTATTGAAATAACAGCAGCAATTAAAGCTAAGCTTCCTGGTGCTGCAAGATTTCCTTCTATACCAGCAATTATCTTATTAATTCCACTTAAACCAATTCCTATTCCTGTAGCTAAAAGTATTGCTGCTAAAATTATCGCTGCTATACATTCAAATCTCTCATGTCCATATTGGTGCTTTTCATCACTTTCTTTATGAGCTATATTGAAACCTATAATAACTATAATTGTACTAAATACATCAGATGCTGAATGGACTCCATCAGAAATCATAGCTCCAGAACCAGCAATTATCCCTGCAGCAACTTTACCTATAGATAATATTGTATTAATTATCATACTTACTACCGAAACTCTCATTGCAATACTCTTATGATCTTTTGCCTTATTATCCATTAATTTTCCTCCAATCTTTATTTTAAATAAAAAAAGATAATGACTTTTCCACTTAGGAAATCATTATCCCGCAAATACTTTAAATTTGCTGTTCATATGAACCTGGTAATATATCTTATTACCTGATAAAATGTATTATTTTTTCCCCTTTTTTGATAATTTATATTTAATTTCATTCTATTCAACTTCTATATTAAAGTTACTAAAAATAAAAAAATACTTAATTGTTAACTAAAATAATTATTTTGATTGACAAACTATTTTGTTAAATATATACTTTTAAATGTATTTTATTTACATTTATTGAAACTATTAACTTGTGCAAAAGGGGGAAATTTTATGATTATTCAAACTAAAACTAATACAAGAGATTTAACAAAAATCACTTTACTTATTGCTCTATTATGTATTTCTTCATACATAATTATTCCATTACCATTTTCACTAGCCAGCATTACAGCTCAAACTATTATTATTAATCTATTAGCATTTTTACTTAAACCTAAACAAGCTTTTACTGTAGTTGGTGTATATCTTTTACTAGGATTAATTGGTATACCTGTATTTTCTGGTGGAACTGGCGGTCCTGGTAGATTATTCGGTCCAACAGGTGGCTATCTTTTTGGCTATCTAGCTGCTGCAACCATTATATCTTATCTCAAAGGAAATTCTTTTAAGACCATAAAATGCTTATTGTTATCCATATTAGTTGGCATGCCTATTATTTATTTTTTAGGTGCATCCTATATGAAGCTTTTAACTGATATGGATCTTAAAACAACAATAGCTACTGCAGTGATTCCTTTTATTCCTCTTGATATTTTTAAATGCTTTTTTGCTACATTCATTGCAAAAGCTTTAAATAAATTTATATATTAAAAACTTCTGGAGGATGAAATGTCTATAAAAAGCAATATTTTAAAAGAACTAGAAAAAAATAAAGATAAATTAATTTCTGGCAGCAAGCTAGCTAAAAACTTAAATGTCTCTCGAACATCAATATGGAAATATATTGAGGAATTACGTGAAGAGGGTTATGAAATTAAAGCCATTCCCAATAAAGGTTATTCACTTTCAAGTAAAAATGATTTAATTTCCGCAGAAGGAATTTCTAACTACTTAAAAGAAAATCATATGTCTATATCTATTCATACTTTTAAAAGTGTTACTTCTACCAATGAAATCGCCAAACAATTAGCGCTAGAAGGGGCACCTCATGGAACAGTTGTCATTGCAGAAGAGCAAACAGCCGGCAAGGGAAGAATGGGCAGAAGCTTTTATTCCCCATCAAAGAGTGGAATTTACATGAGTATAATTTTAAGACCTAATCTCAAGGTGTGTGATTCAGTATTAGTTACTACAGCTGCTTCTGTAGCAATTTGTAAAGCCATTGAAAACATTACTAATATAAAGGCCCAAATCAAGTGGATTAATGATATAGTAATTAATTATAAAAAAGTATGTGGAATATTAACGGAAGCTGTCACTGACTTTGAAACAGGTAATATTCAGCATATTATCATTGGTATTGGTATAAATTTCACCACTGAAAAAGATTCTTTTCCTTTAGAAATTCAACCTATAGCAACTTCACTTTTTAATAAAGAAAATTGTAATACTACTCGAAACCATTTATGTGCTGAAATAATTAATGAAATACTTTTTATGATAAATGAAATTAAAAATTATAATTTTATTAATGAATATAAAGCAAGAAGCATCATTCTAAATGAAAAGATAAGTTTTACAAAAAATGGTGCAACCAATTTTGGAACTGCCATTGATATAAATGATGATGGATCTCTAGTTGTAGCAAAGGATAACGGAGAAACTGTAATTTTAAACACTGGTGAAATAAGTATTAGGAGGATTGCTAATACTTATTGAGCTTAAAAACAAAGTATTAAATTATAAAATTCTTAAATAATAAAGCTCTGCAAAAAAGCAGAGCTTTATTATTTATTTCCAACCCTTTTAATATAACTTATGTAAATATTATGAATACTATATAATTATAAAATTTAATTTATGGAGGTTAATTAAAATGATAATACATTATGTTTTATTGGCTACTGATGGATATGTATATTTACCACAGTCACCAGATCCATGTTCCGACTTAAAAAAGAAATTATATGTTTTCGGCTTTGTAGGAGGCCTTTTCAAAGTTACTAATGGAAATAAAACTGAATATATTAATAATAAATTAGATTGGACAAATCCTGATAATTGTAATGCTTCTTTCTGATATTGATTCAAAATGGCATGATACTGTAGAAGCACAAAAAACTTACTATGCTCCAGACTTTAAACCTGATTTTTGGTTAGTCAATGGCCGAGCATACCCTGATACTTTAAAACCACATCCTCTTACAATAACCAGTCCTAATGCAAATACTAATCTTACTCAATTAAACTATGAATCTTACGTTCATATTAAAACTAATGATAAAGTACTTTTTAGAATGATTAATATGGGATATGCAGCTGTTCCTTGGCATATTCACGGATGACATTTCCAAGTAATAGGTAAAGATGCCTCTCCTAGTCCATTCCTGGCAATTTCCGAAAGCCTTATGAATATGAATATGAACATGGGTATGTGTAACTCTTCCTATATGGAACATGAATTACTTGAAAGTGGCTTTACTGCTAATATTGCATCAGGTGAAACCTATGATTTATTAATTACTGCAACAGATAAAAGAAGTGAATATTTAAATTATATAAAAAAAGGGCAAAATGGACTTTCTTCACTTTGTAAGCAAGTTTATGAACTTACTCAAATAGATTCAAACTCCATTGCTAATATTCCTACCAATCCAATTGGACAATGCCCTAATTTAAATACAACTAATATTTTAGAAATCTGTAATGATAAAAATAACTCTTACTTCTTTCCTCAATTTTATCCTATGCATAATCATGACGATTATAAAGTTACTAATCAAGGTGTATATCCTGGTGGACAACTTACTTTAATTCAAACTGACGCACCTACTAAATAAATACTTCTTACAAAATAAGTGTTGAATAAAAATAACATTTTATTCAACACTATGTTGCTTATTATTATCCTTGTGAAATCCTCTTTATTTCGTCCATTATTTTTCCTAAATCTATTTCTAAAATAGCTTTTGCTTCATCATCTACAATAATTTCTTCTTTTTCTTTATTTAATACCACAAAGGACACACCATATTTTCTTTTAACGGAAAGTATATAATCATCTGATCCTAATCTTTCATATACTTCTTTTATTTTTAAAGATATTTTTTTCATTTCATCCATACTTAAAAAACCGCTATCAATCATTTCTTTAAAAACCATTAAAGCTAACAAAGACTTCTCATCATATTTTTCATTACTTCCCATAAACTCCTCAAACAAATTCACAATAGATGAAGAAACAATATTTTTATCTATTATATAAGTTTTATTTATTAATATATCCTTTATATTTTTTGAAAACTTATAGGCTAATTCATCTAAAGATATTCCATCTTTACATTCCAAAATAGTTTGAACTCTTTCTATTATTTTTTTTCTCGGGAAAAATGTCTCCTGCCCTGTAGAAACACTTTTCTTTATAAACCATTCTTCTGGAATTAATTTTTTTCTTTTCCATCTGTATAACTGACCATAGGAAATACTCATTTCATTTAATAGATCTTTTTTTGATATTAATTCATCTTGCATAATTATCACCTTTTACTGGCACCTTTTCTTTAAGTTATTTAATAGAAACAAACTCTTCAACTTTACTTTTCTTGTCTATTTCTATACTGCCAGTATATTCTACCATTTTTATGCTGCAATTTTCTCCTATTTTTATATTATGTCCTCTTACTAAATCACATTTTACATTTTCAAGCTCAATAGTATCTCCTTCAATAAGTTCACAATTTAACCCTTTTCCAGAATTAAATCTAATAATTCCAAATAAAATAACATTATTTCTATCTTTAATAGTTATTTCTGAACCACCTATTTCTTTAATATATCCACTTGGGTCATTTAGATAAATCTTATCTCCAGATAATAATCCCTTTATGTTTGCACTACCACTTATGGTAACTTCAGTACCCTCACAATTCCCCTCTACTGAAACACTTCCTGAAACACATATGCTTTCTCCAATAACATTCCCTGCAATTTTACTGCTTCCACTTATAACTACATCATTTCCTTTAAGATTACCTTGAAATTTTGCACTTCCACTAATCTTTAAGAACTCCTTCACTTCTACATCTTTATAAAAGCTAGAACTACCACTTACTTTTAAATTATTAGCTTTAATCTCCCCCTTACAGCTAGCTGAACCTGAAATTTTAATATCATTACAATCCACATCACCTAAAATACCTCCTGACCCTGATATCTTTATATCATTGTAAACCCCTGATGAAATGCTGCCTGAGCCTGATATTTTCATATCTGATTTATTTTCCATAATTACCTCCTGTGTAACATTGTTACGTTATATTTGAAAAAAATTTCTTTTATTACTTTTATTTCCTGTTAATTTCATTTTAGCGTAACATTGTTACATTGTAAAGTGCTTTATTTTTTATTTATAAAAAAGTGCTATAAACATTTTTATGGCACTCTCTCCCTCTGTTTGCATTATAAATATATATAACTTTAGAAATATCAGCTATAGCATCTGCTGCATACTCCACCCCATCACTTAAGAAAATAATTATATACGGATTATCCATAAATACAATTCCTTCATCATTAACAACCTCATCATAATTACCTACATTATGAGCCACCCTCTCTCCCTCTATATTTACCATCTTTCCTCCCTCCAACACATTCTTCAATATATTAATCACATTTATTTGTATTGAATTTTTATACTATTTTTACAATTAATTTATTTATTTTCATATAATAAAGGCTTTATATAAAACATATAAAGCCTTTCTAATCTATGAATTAACTATTTCTCCCCCATTAACATGTATAGTTTGCCCTGTTATATAAGAAGCTGCCTCTGACGCTAAAAATACATACGCTCCAGCACATTCAACTGGCTGACCCGCTCTACCCATCGGTGTATTATTACCAAACTGTGGTATTTTATCAGCGCTAAAACTAGAAGGTATAAGAGGAGTCCATATAGGTCCAGGCGCAACAGAATTCACCCTTATACCTGTCTTTCCTTTAGTCAAAGCCATTGATAAAGACCTTGTAAGGGTAAGAACAGCTCCTTTAGTCATAGAATAATCTATCAATGTCTCATTTCCATGAAAAGCAGTAACAGATGTGGTATTTATTATACATCCACCACTTTTTAAATATTTCATTGCTTCTCGTGTCATATAAAACGTTCCATACACATTAGTTTTCATAGTTTTATCAAATTGTTCATCTGTAAGCTGTTTGATATCTGTACATTCATATTGAACAGCTGCATTATTTACCAAAATATCAATTTTGCCATATTTTTTCATGACAAGTTCCATAACTTCTTTACAAAAATCTACTTGGGCTATATCTCCCTGTATAATAGTGCATTCTCCGCCACCTGCTTCTATTATCTCTTTGGTTTCTTCTGCGTCTCTTCTTTCATCATAATAAACTATTATAACTTTTGCACCTTGATGAAAATAAGCTATAGATACAGCTCTACCAATACCACTATCACCACCAGTGATTATAGCTACCTTATCTTTTAAAAGATCACCTTTTTTTATATATTTATCATCATAATAAATAGGCATAGGTGTCATTTCATATTCATTTCCCGGATGCTTTTCTTGATGCTGAAGGGGAAAAGCTTTTGGAAATTCCATCTTTATCACTCCTTTCACGATTATAACTTTTAGTATTCCCTTCCGTTAAACAAATAATTAATATAAACAAATTTTTTTTGTATTTTTTTACCATTTATTTTATAATATATTCATACTTTTAGAGGAGGTTTTTAAATGAATTTTCAAACCAAAATAATAATTTTCATTTTAGGTTTAATTCTTTTTTCTATAGCTATATTAACAATAATCTGCAGCACATATTTCTTTTACGCTCTAACAAGAAAAGGGCTATCTAAGATGAAGAAAAAAATTTTAACTTTTAAGAACATTCCTTCAGCAGAAAGTTTTAAACCATTCATAGACCATAATTGGTTTAAAAACCATAACGCTTCACAACTTCATATAACATCTTATGACAACTTAAAACTTTCAGGCATTTTTGTAAGAAATGCTAAACCATCAAAAAATATCGTTATTCTCTCACACGGCTATACAGCTTCAGCTTCAGCAATGTTATGTTATACTTCATATTATTATAATAAAGGTTTTAATATACTTTCAGTGGATAATAGATGTCACGGAGAAAGTGAAGGAAAATACTTAGGCATGGGGTATTTAGATCATTTCGATATACTTAAATGGATAGATAAAAGCAAAGAGATCTTAGGCAACGATTGCAAAATAATCCTCCACGGCGTATCAATGGGAGCAGCAACAGTATGTATAACAGCTGGCGATAACCTTCCTAAAAACGTAAAATGCATCGTTTCCGATTGCGCTTATGATAGAATTGCTGTTGTATACAAACATGTAATAAAATCTTCAACAAAAATTTTAGCTACTCCAATAATCAAAGGAACTAGCTTAATCTGCAAACTATTGGCTGGATATTACTTTTCAGATGCTGCACCTATAAATTTCGTTAGCAAAACTCCTGTACCAATTCTTTATATCCACGGAGATAAAGACACCTTTGTACCTTCTTATATGGTTGATAATTTATTTAATGCAACTCCAACAGATAAACGAGATATTCTTTTAATAAAAGGGGCTGGTCACGGCGAATCCGTCATAATAGATAATCAATCATACTTTAATAAAATTGATAATTTTATAGACAAAATCTTATATATATCCCAATAAAAAAAAAAAAATTAATGAGGTATATTTTTTAACTATACCTCATTTTCTTCAGCACCCAGACAGAAATACTCTTATCACTAACATAAAACATTCCTATACCACTCTTATTTATTTTCACTTCTTCTTTCCTTCTTCCCATTATATCAACAAATACTCTTTTCTTAAACTTCTCTCCTATATACATCTCCTTATAACCATCACCATTATTAGATATAATTACAGCTATACCTGAATCCTTTAATTCATCAATCCCACCCCTAGTCCATCCAACTATATTACAATCATCAAAATATTCTTTTTCTTCCCCATATGCCAAATTCTTTCTTATATCCAACAGTTTCTTAAGTCCTTCTACCACTTCTTTATTACCACTTTTATCAGCATAATAATCATCATAAAAAATACAAGGATAACCTGCTTTTCTTAACAAAATAAGACCATAAGCTATTAATTTAAACCATTCAGCAACTGGCGACTCTAAAGACGCGCCTTTTTCTGTATCATGATTATCCACAAAAGTAACAGCTTTCACCTCATTTCGCTCTACCAATGTACCTTTAAATATATTTCTCATATCATAATTACAATTATGGGAAGCCTCATAAAAATTATAATGAAGAGGAACATCAAACAAGGACATAACTCCATCTGTTTTTTCAATATACCTTAGTAACACCTCTACATCACCATGCCAATATTCCCCTACAGAAAAAAGTTCCTTACCTGTATATCCCCTCATGCATTTTATCCATTTTTTATAAAACCCAGCACTTATATGCTTTATAGCATCTAACCTCATACCATCAATTCCTGTAACGGATAAATACCATTTTCCCCATCTCTCAATTTCATTTAGAACATTTTCATTAGAGAAGTCTATATCACACCCCATTAAATAATCGTAATTTCCATTTTCATCATCAACATCCACACTCCAATCTTTACCCTTAAATTTATATATAGATTTTTTCTTAGAATATTCATCATAATCAACAGCAGTAAAACATCGATAATCCCATTTAAACTCAGAGTATTTGTTATCCCTACCAGCAAATTCAAAACCAGTCCAGCCACATATAATCTTTTCTTCATTTATAACTTTATTCCTATCATATTGCTGCACTTCTTGACAATTGATTTCTTCCGTAAAATCAGCACCCATCTTATGATTCAAAACTATATCTCCATAAACTTGAATATTATATGAATGAAGCTTTTCTATAGCTTGTATATATTCTTCCTTATTTCCATACTTAGTTTCTTTAGATCCTTTTTGATAAAATTCACCTAAATCATATAAATCATATACAGAATATCCTACATCATCACTGCCACCCATTCCTTTATACGCCGGCGGAAGCCATATTGCAGTTATTCCTATATCCGATAGTTTTTTTGCTTCATTATATATTCCATTCCACAACTTACAGCCACTAGGCAAAAAATATTTAAAATATTGCATCATCGTTCCATTAAACATAAAATACCACACTCTTAATTTTTAATACTTTATCTTAATCTTGGACAAATTATACATTTTTTAAACAAAACAAAAAAGGAACTTGAAAATTCAAGTTCCTTTTTTGGTGGCTTACCGGGGAATCGAACCCCGGACACCTTGATTAAAAGTCAAGTGCTCTACCGACTGAGCTAGTAAACCATATTCTACTTCAAGTAGAATGGTGCGTGTTAAGAGATTCGAACTCCTGGCCCACGCCTTAGAAGGGCGTTGCTCTATCCAGCTGAGCTAAACACGCATATTAAAATGGAGCGGGTAGTGGGAATCGAACCCACCTTTCCAGCTTGGAAGGCTGGAGTATTAGCCGATATACGATACCCGCAAATGGTGACCCCTAGGGGAATCGAACCCCTGTTACCACCGTGAAAGGGTGGTGTCTTAACCGCTTGACCAAGGGGCCAAGTCACATTTGCTGTAGCACTGCCACGCTACTCTTAATATATTACATTATTATTCTACATATGTCAACATATTTTTTAAACTTTTTTTATTTTTCTTCTTTTTCTACCATACAGCTTAGCCAACATAAGTTTTAAGTATTTTTTTAAATAATATTTTATACATTTCAACCCAATAATAATCACATTGTAACTTCATTTTAAAAATTTCATTCGGCCTTTATTTACATTTCATTTCATTTATTGTAATATTAATAAAAGAATTCAATTAACGGGGGTTATTATATGGAAAAATCAACAGTATGGATACCTAAGAACTACTCTTCTAAGCTATCTCTTAAAGAAACTGAAATTGCCATTAAGAAAGTAAAGGATTTTTTTGAAGAAAATTTATCTAAAACATTAAATCTTACAAGAGTTTCAGCACCACTTTTCCTTGATACTGCTTCAGGATTAAATGATAACTTAAACGGTACAGAAAGGCCTGTATCTTTCGATGTGAAAGCTATGGATGGAAGCAATATAGAAATAGTTCATTCCCTTGCTAAATGGAAGAGGCTTGCACTTCATAGATATGGATTTAACATAGGCGAAGGTCTTTACACCGATATGAACGCCATTAGACGAGATGAAGACTTGGATAATCTTCATTCAATATATGTTGATCAATGGGATTGGGAAAAAGTTATTAGTAAAGATGCCCGCAATATTACCACTTTAAAAGATACAGTTAAACAACTATATTCTGTTTTCAAAGCCACTGAAAACTATATAAATTCATTATATCCAAATTTAAAGAAATATCTTCCAGATGAAATTTCATTTATAACTACACAAGAACTAGAAGATATGTATCCTAATTTATCGGAAAAAGAGCGCGAAGATGCTATCTGTCGTGAAAGAAAAGCTGTATTCTTAATGGGTATAGGTGATACCTTAAAATCCGGTAAAAAACACGATGGCAGAAGTCCTGATTATGATGATTGGTCCTTAAATGGCGATATATTATTTTATTACCCACTATTTGATAAGGCTTTGGAATTATCTTCAATGGGTATAAGAGTTGACAAAAAAACTCTTGAGTCACAACTTATAAAAGCTAACTGCCAAGAACGAAAAAATCTGCCTTTCCATCAACTATTATTAAACGAAGAACTTCCTCAAACCATTGGTGGTGGTATAGGCCAATCAAGAATATGCATGTTCTTTTTACAAAAAGCTCACATAGGTGAAGTGCAAGCTTCCATTTGGGATGAAAATACATTAAAGAAATGTAAAGAAAATAACATTGAAATATTATAATATTTTTACATTACTAAAGAGATATAAATTATGTCACATATGATTGGTAAAGAATCATATAAAAGTTTAGAGGAACGTTTAAATAAATTTCCACAAGGAACACCACCTTCAGAAACACTATATATGATTCTTTCTTTAATGTTCACTGAAGAAGAAGCAGCCTTAATTTCCCTGCTTCCCTTTAGAGAATTTAATATAAAAACCACAAGTAAACTTTGGAAAAAAAGCAAAGCTGAATAAGTATTAAGCGAGCTCTTACATCAACACTTAAGTGTGGAAGACGATTTTGTTCATGAAGTTTTTTGGGGAACAGAAACAAAAATGGGCCGCGCCTTTGTACAAGAAAGAGCCTTAAACACAGAAAATAGTATCGATATTCTTGATTATGAAAAAACAAGCCATATTTTAAAAGAAGCTAAACATATAAGTGTTAGCACTTGTTATTGCAGACATAAGGCTCATCATTTAGGAGATGATTGTTATGCACCACTGGAAACATGCCTTAGCTTTGATAATGTAGCTTATAGTCTCATAGAGCATAATCACGCTAGGGAAATTGATTCTTCAGAAGCTTTAGACATAATAAATATGTCTATAGACCATAACCTTGTACAATGCGGTGAAAATGTACAAAACAAACCTAGCTTTATATGTAATTGCTGCAAATGCCATTGCGAAGCTTTTATGGCTGCTAGAAAATTTGGACTTTTAGTTCCAATGAATACAACTAATTACATTCCAATAATTGATGAAAGCAAATGTGTAGGTTGCGGAAAATGCACTTTAGCATGCCCAATGACAGCAATTGCAGAAAAATAAAAAAGTATTACGTATTATTTTCCTCCATAACATTCTTTTAAATCATGGAACTTATAATACGTAATACTTTATATTTTTATAAGGTATTTCCTTAAATATATTTATTTTTTACACTTCTTAATTTATAAAGTAGCACCAAAATCAGTAACAATAATTTGTCCTGTAATAGCTTTAGCTTCATCACTAGCTAAAAACAATATAGTATTTGCTACATCTTCTGGCTGGCATATTGGTACATTCTTATCCATATGAGCCATTATTGCACCAAGCATATTCATATCTAAATTTTTCAAGTTATCAGATGATGTCATAGGTGTATTTACAGTACCTGGACACACAGCATTACATCTAACTCCTATAGAAGCCATTCTTAAAGCCACATTTTTTGTCAAGGCAATAACAGCTCCTTTACTAGCTACATAAGCTGCTCCCCCATTTCCTACAACACCTGCCACAGAAGCTGTATTAACTATAGCTCCACTTTTTTGCTCTGCCATCACCTTGGCTACCTCTCTAGTGAAGTAAATAGTTCCTTTGGCATTTATATCAATAACAGCATTTATATCTTCATCTTTTACAGAATCAATTGCTGCTGTTCCATGATCTAAAATTCCAGCATTATTTACTAATATATCAAGCTTACCAAATTTCTCAAGTGTCTCATTCACCACTTTAGTACACTCAGCTGGATTAGAAATATCACTTGCAACAGCTAGTACATTTCCTCCCATAGTTAAAATTTCTTCTGATACCTTTTGTAGCTGTTTTTCTCTCCTTGCTGTAATTACTACCTTTGCTCCCTCTTTTGCAAATAATAAAGCTGTAGCTTTCCCTATTCCAGAATTACCACCTGTAATAATAGCTACTTTACCATCTAATCTCATACTATACTCCTCCAAATCTTTTATTCAAAAAATATTATACCATTTAAAGGAATATATGTAATTATATTGAATTCTTTTATTGTTTTTTTATATAACAAAAAAACTCTAGTATTACTAGAGTTTAATGGAGCTGGCAATAGGAATCGAACCTACAACCTGCTGATTACAAGTCAGCTGCTCTACCGTTGAGCCATGCCAGCATAATAGCTGTTTATTTTAAAAAATAAATTGGCGACTCAGAAGGGGCTCGAACCCTCGACCTCTGGCGTGACAGGCCAGCACTCTAACCAACTGAGCTACTGAGCCGCATTTATGGTGGAAACAACAGGGATCGAACCTGTGACCCTCTGCTTGTAAGGCAGATGCTCTCCCAGCTGAGCTATGCTTCCAAAATGGTGACCCCTAGGGGAATCGAACCCCTGTTACCACCGTGAAAGGGTGGTGTCTTGACCGCTTGACCAAGGGGCCTTATGGTTACCAACAGTACATTATCTTGCCCTGCCCTTAGTATATTACATTGTTTTTCTTATTTTGTCAACATAATTTTTATATAAAATATTTTTTTATTTTATAATATGTTTTTTCATAGCAAGATAATAAAAATCCTTTCAAACGTAGTTTGAAAGGATACTTTATTACTACTTGAATTTTCTTTTTCTTGCAGCTTCAGATTTCTTTTTTCTTTTAACACTTGGCTTTTCATAGTGCTCTCTTTTTCTTACTTCAGCAAGCACTCCAGCATTAGCGCATTTTCTTTTAAATCTACTTAAAGCTTGCTCTAATGATTCGTTTTCTCTAACCTTTATTTCTGACACTCTTAATTCCTCCCTTCGTCAGTGAAAATATATAAGTATTTAACACTGTGGGTTTACTTAAATCAATATTAATTATACAGTAACTCCTAAAATACTGTCAATATTGTATTATCACCATAAACCCCAAAGATTATTGATTTTTTTATAAATCACTTACATTTTTTCGTATTTTTTTACTTTTTTCACACTTCTTTGCTCATTTTTACATAATTTACTATAGCAATATCATGTAATATACTTAAACTAAATATCAATTTTTATTTAATACTAAAATTTTAAGTCATTAAAAGACACCTTCTTTAGCTAACTATTTTTCAAACTTACTTTATTATGTTTACCAATTTCAGCTAAATATATTATTATTGAACTAATTATCAATGAAAAATAAAATTTTAAAATAATATCAACTACTTTATTGACTAAGGATTTAATTAATAAAAAAGATTAAGCATTCATACTTAATCTTTTTATTACTATAATAATTCTTTTCTTAGATTTTCTCCTGTTTTAGATAGTAAATAGCTAGGAGGGACATCAAAAATAGTATATGCTCCTCTCTTTCCTTCCTTATACATTCTAAATATGGCCCTAGCATAAGCTACTAGTACTGAACCTGTAAATTCAGGATTACTATCAAGAGATAGTTTAAATTCCATGACAAAATTATTTTCTCCACTATTACCTGAGCAAATTACAAAGCCCCCATGAGGCATTCCTCTATGTTCCTTTTTAAATTCTTCTTCAGTAATAAAATTCACTTCTGTTTCATATCCTGCAAAATAATAAGGCATATTTTTTATTGAGTTTTCTATAAAATATAAATCTGCTCCTTCTTCAGCAACTACATAGCATACTCTCTTATGCATTTTTCCGTCACTTAAAATAGGTTTTTCACCACCTCTAACTTTCTCTATCACCTCTTTTATAGGTATAGTGTATTGTATAGCCATTTTTACTCCCTTAATCCTTCTAATAGCATCAGAATGCCCCTGACTTACTCCCTTACCCCAAAATGTATATTCAGTACTATTAGGAATTATAGCCTTTCCTAATAATCTATTTAATGAAAATAAACCTGGATCCCATCCTACAGATAAAAGTGCTATTTTTTTATTTTCTTTGCATACTTCATCAACCTCTCTAAAATGCTCCTCTATTTTTGCATGAGTATCAAAACTATCTACCACATTAAAATATTTTGCTATTTCTGCACTTTGCTGTGGTAAATCAGTTGCTGACCCTCCACAAAGAATCATAACATCAATGCTACCAATATAATTTTTCATTTCTGAAATATGTAGAAGCTTTGAATTACTTATAATGTTTTTAGTATTTCTTCTAGTGAATATAGCTTCTAATTTTAAGTCATCATTGTTCATCAATGCCTTTTCAACGGCTCTTCCTAAATTTCCATACCCAACAATGCCAATATTAATTTTATTAACCATAATTTTTAATTCCCCAAATGAAAATTTTTTCATTTAATTTTACTATTGTATATTTTCTTTTATACCTTCTTTCTATAAATCTTTTTATATTATTCGTATAAAATTTGAATTTTATTATATTTAATGATAAACTACACTTGCATTACATGTGTATATACACAAGTAAACATATATTAAATTCTTATGTTTTTCTTTTTACGGGAGGAGATTTCATTATGAAAAAAATTAAAAACTTCTTAAACCATATATTCATCGATGGATTAAGCGGTATGGCTTTAGGATTATTTTCAACCTTAATAATTGGTACAATACTTCAGCAAATAGGTAATTTTATACCTAACCATATAGGAAATATTGTTTATACTATAGGAAAACTTGCTGCTTCTTGCACTTGCGCTGGTATTGGTATTGGTGTTGCCTATAAATTTAAAGAGAGTCCCCTTGTTACTATATCAGCTGCTGTAGCTAGTGTAATTGGAGGGTTCTCATCTAAAATATTATCAGGAGCTGTAATCACTGAAACTGGTGCCATATTGCTTGCAGGTCCTGGTGAACCTCTTGGTGCATTTATTGCTGCTTTAATTGGTATTGAAATTGGACATGTTATAAGTGGAAAGACAAAAATAGATATAATCATTACTCCACTTATTACTATACTAAGCGGATCAGCTGCTGGATTATTAATTGGTCCTTCAATTTCAAGATTTATGACATGGTTAGGAACTATTATAATGTTTGCTACAGAACAACAGCCTTTTATTATGGGCATACTAGTTTCTGTAATCATGGGTATACTTCTTACACTGCCAATAAGTTCTGCTGCCATTGGAGTAATTCTAAATTTAAATGGAATAACTGCCGGTGCTGCTACCATAGGTTGCTGTTGTCAAATGGTTGGATTTGCTGTGGCCAGCTATAGAGAAAATAAATTTGGTGGCCTTTTAGCTCAAGGAATAGGTACTTCTATGTTACAAATTCCTAACATAATAAGAAAACCTGTAATTTGGCTTCCTGCAATAATATCCAGTGCTATTTTAGGACCTGTTTCTTCTGTTGTATTTAAAATGACCAACAATGCCACAGGTTCTGGTATGGGATCAGCTGGATTTGTAGGACAAATCATGGCTTATGAAACTATGATTAGTTCATCATCTAGCAAAGTAGTAATCCTACAAATAGCCTTAATGCATTTCATTTTACCTGCATTATTAACATTGCTTATTTCTGAGTTTATGCGAAGAAAAGAATGGATAAAACAAGGGGATATGGCCTTAGATATCTAAATCATGGTAATACTACAAAACAAAGTAGCTAGCTTTGCTCTTACGCAATTCTAGCTACTTGGTTTATTTGAAATTTATTTATTATCAGTTTTCTTTTGAAAATCTTCATTATTAATGATAAAACGTTCATGAATTCCTTCACCAATTTTTCCACGCTCATCAAAAGCTTCAACTTTAAACACAAGTCTTCTTCTATCTACTTCTATAAGCTCAGTTTTTGCTGTAACTTCCATACCTATTGGCGTACTTGCAATATGTTTGATATTCATTGAAGTACCTACACTACCTTGCCCCTCTTCTAACTCACTTTCAATACTTTTATAGGCTGCCTCTTCCATAAGTGCTACCATAGCCGGCGTTGCATATACATTTAATGTTCCACTTCTTAAAGTCTTTGCAGTATTATTTTCACTTACTTTATCCTTCACTTCTCCAATTATTCCTACTTTAATCATTTTCTTTTCTCCTTCTTTTCTCATATCAAGATTTATATCTCTTTATATTTTTTCTTTAATCAATAATAATATTATAATACTAATAGTTACAAAAACCATAATAATACCTGCTAAACCTATAATATCTCCTAGTTTAATTATTCAGTAGTAATACCTTCAACAATTATTTTTTCAATAAAAAAGAGCCACACATTATTTTGTATGACTCTAAAATTACTTTTTTAAATTTATATCTCGCTTCTACTTAAGCAATAGTCTATATACAATAAATTTATTTTATAAATTCATTAAATATGTAAGTATTGCTGAAACTACTATTAAAATAGATAAATCAATAATAGCTAATTTCTTTTCTTTTTTTATAAATGCTATTACCATAGCAATAATTGCTACTATAATGTTAACAAGAGCTATTAATGGATTTGTAAATAATCCTCTTAAAAATATAGATTCTAGTAAATATAATGCTGTAATAACAAATAAAATGATATGCATTATTTTTACAAGCTTACTGTTATTCATAATGTCATCTCTCCGTTGATATAATTGTTTAATTATAAAAATATTTTACTATATAAATAAATGAATCTCAATATTTATTTATAAATTATCAATCATATATCATACCAATTGCTTTTTAACGCGAAAAAAGAACCATGTACTTTATGTTTTTTAATATTCCCATAAAACTTCTCTCAACCATTCAATTATTTTTCGTACTATTTAACCCTAATTTGTAATATAATAATTTTATTGTAAACTATTTACTTATAATTTATGGCGTGATATGATACTTTTCACAGTAAATAATAAGACTTTAAGGAGACACAATATTTGTTTAATATCAAACTAAAAGGTATTTATAAAAATGAAAATCAATTATCAAAGGGGAACTTACATAAAAATAGTATAATGTTTGATGAACCTAATAGTATTTCCGAATCATTCTTAAAGGGCTTCTTAATTTCAACCCCATTTTTTATTTTAGCAATTATTGCTTGTTATTTAAAAATTAAAACTAACAATATTTTTTCATTATCTTTTTTTAAAGATAATTTAAATTTAATTGCAATTTCAACATGTTTATCTTCTTTAATAAATTTATTTATACATGAATTTTTGCATGCTGTTTGTTTTCCTAAGGATAAAATTAAGGAGCTTTGGTTAAAACCTAATGAATTATCTGCATTCATATACTGTACTGCTCCATTAAAAAAGGCTAGATTTATTTGGCTTTGCCTATGTCCAAATATTATATTAGGTCTTCTCCCTCTACTTTTATGGTTTATAGGGACATTCGACTTTAATAAAACTTTATCTTTATTTATGCTTATTATAAGCTTTTTAAATTTACTATGCGGAATCGGTGATTACTATAATACATATTTAGTAATTAGACAAGTTCCTAAGAATGCTTTAGTACAAACTCATGGACTTAAAGCTTATTGGTTTATTCCTTAATAATTTTTTATTTTATTAATCTATTTCATTATATGCTATTTGCCTATTAATTTCCTAATAATCTCTTGAACATAAAAAAAGAGTCATGAATTTTTTCATCATGACTCTTTTCTTATATCACTTTATTAATTCTTCAGTTCCAATGTACATCTCAGCAGTAGATTGTAACCAATCAACTTCGATATACTTCGTTTCTTGGACAGTCCTTGCATGAACAGTAGTAGAAAATTGACTTCATCCTATACAGTCTTTGTCAATTTAACTACTGTTTCAGCAGTAGGTTACTTCCAATCAATTTCGCTTCGCTCATTTCTTGGGTAACCCTTGCATGGACTGTTGTAACAGCTTACTTCGTAAGCTTAACAACAGTCTCAGCGTGTGCTGAGTGTTGTGTATAACACAAATAAATATATAATTTAAGATGTAGTGAAAATTATCCTTTATCCATAATATAGATATCTAGCTATCATTGTAAAAAATGAAATTAGTATTCAACTGATATTAAAATCCTGCTCATATATAATAATAAAAAAACAGAAACTATCTTTTAAATAATTTCTGTTTATATCTTCAGTCCATAAATCCTATAATCCTTTTTTTAGTAAATATTGTTGTGCTCTTGGCAATACGCTACTCTCAATCAACAATGGATTATTCTTCAAATAGTTATTTATATAGTCCTCTATAACATCTGAAGGTTTATTTAATCTTTTTGATGTTGCTATTTCAAAATACTCGCCATCAAAATACATTTCCATGTATCTACTGCTATTCATACCATTACAAAGAAGCAAATCAAATAGTACTTTACCAATATATCCTTTTTCAATCAAATCGTTCTCTATTTCATCTAATTCATCAATTGGATTTTCATATGAAGTAGCGAATACGACATATTTATATTCTTTATTAAATTCAATAATATCATATGCTCTCATATGCATCTCCTCCTTCTACTTCTTAATTAAAGTATATGACTTTTCAATTATTTCGCAAGCATCATATATAATGCTCTCAGCCTCTTCTGGTGTATCAAGCGTACGAGTACCAACTATTGTTTGCTTAATATGGAATAGTGTATTTCTATTTTTACATATAAAAGTATAACAATCTGATAATGCATTTAAAGTATTGACATCATTAATAGAAACTATACTTGTATCAACAACATGTTTTCCATCATTAAATAAGAATATATTTTTATACTCGTCAGGATTTCTACTTACTCTAATTTTAAATCCGATTTTATCATTAATTCTAATTTTATTATAATCTAGAATTTGTTTAGTTCTTCCTTCTAAAGCTTTTAGTACTGGGAATGCCCATGCTGAATATTCCCTTAATTCATTCCTCATAACTACTTGAATTATAGAATCATAAATATAATCTTGGAATAATGAATCTAATTTATCATATGATGTAGGCATTAATTGTTGTATTTTTTGTTTCACAATTAATTCCTTTTTAGACTTCTGTGCTTTATCATTTATATCTAATTCAGTTTTAACATATTCATATGCACTAATAAAACTCTTTACTTCAACATGAAGTAACATTAAGTATCCTTGAAAACACATTTTACCTGTAGTTTGCCAAAATGTCAACGCTATTGAATCTCCAATATTACTTATAAACTTTCGAACAAGCCCATTTGTTCCTTTATCCTTTTCTGAAATTAACCTAACGCCTTCTAATGATTCTAAATATTTTGTTAGATTATCAAATTTATCCTTTGTAAATTTGCAAGTAAATGTACCACTAGATACATTTTTATACTCAGCATTCTCTTCAATATATGATACTATCTCTTGGCTTTTCTCTTCACACGCACCTGAGCCTTGTTTCACACATGTTATAGTATTATCTCCCCTAAAATAAACAGCTACATTTGCTTTTAGTTCTCCAGTATCTATAGTATATATATATAAATGTTGCGCTTCATTTTTACATGGTCCCTTTTCTACACTTCCAAATACTCTCATCATACTTTCAAGATTTTCTTCAGAAATATGTAATCCCTTTTTCTTTTTAGCCATTAAACTCACTACTTTCTATTATTATTAACTCTTCACTATTTTCACATGTAATCATAACTACAAATCTCTTATTTAAAACATCATAATATGATTTAATGTCATTTATCTCTTTAATAGTTCTTTTCTTGTCTTTCCATTTATGCTTAATAACTACTAATAATTTTTCTGGTGTTATAATCTTATCATCAATAAGTATATTAATCTTAGCTGATGACTTACTTCCCGCTATGTTAGTAAACACACTTTTATCTACATTATCCTGAATATCAAATGAGTACTTCTTTTCTTTACAGGCTTGTCCATTATCATTATAGTGCAACGCTAGTTTTGCAAGTTTATCTACCTCTTCATTATATTTAATTCCTGAATGTGCCTTTACTTTTCTGAAGCATATGTTTATTTTTTTCATTATATTCTTCGCGTAGTTGGCATATTCCTTTGTAAAGTCTAAATTAGCTTTCCACTTATCAGTTGCCCACATTTCTATCCCTGCATAATCATAATATATAGTGATATCTTTTATATTATTTTCTTCTGCATACCTCATAACATACATTGCAGCATGTAGCTCACCTGCTACATTTCTTAATTGACTTAATTCCTGATTACTGCTTGAATTACTAAATTCTACTTTCTTCCCATTATTAAATATAATTCCAGCATAGCTGAATCTATTTTTAGAATCATCATAACTTCCATCTATATATGCAAATACATCATCGTGAATCTCTTTATCTTCTAAAAATGTATTCTCATCCTTTTTATTACAATTTGCAGAATCTGAAAACGCAAAACTATATGCATCATTATAATTAGAAAAAGACTTATATACAGCATTAGAAAACCCCTCTACTGCTTGTTTACATTCATCCCATGAAGTAAAAACACCAGTCTTTCTTCCCTTTTTTACAGCATAAAATTTACTCGCCACATTTTCACATCCTTTCCAAAACAGTAAACATAAGTATATTTTACATTATTACCATACCATTGGCAATAAAATACTATTTTATATTCTTATGTAATAGTAAATTCCTCTATTTTAGGAATTTCTACTCTTTCCCAGAATTCTTCTTCACTTATCTTACTAGCTATCCTTTCATTATCTATAGCCCTCAATATATCAATTCTACTATTCCCCAATTCTTTTTTATTAATGTTAATAAGTGCATCAAAATCTTCCTTTAAAGTCTTATACTTATCTTCTAATTCTTTATTTTTAGCTGAATACTCATTAATTTTATTCATAACGCTTTCATTTTCTATTTTGGATAGAATACCTTGTATTGCATAATCCATTCTTTCTTCTTCCCCTAATGCTTCAACATAACTTCTAGCTTGTGATACGTTTCTATTCCATTCTTTATTACTTTTATATGTACTACCTGTAAGCTCGACTTTTTCTCCTCTCTGTAAATCAAACTCTGCTACCCTTTCATAAAAAGAATCCTGTAATGCTCTTAAATCATTTCTACCATTAACATATCCTGAATAATTAAACTTACCATCTTTAATTGTAGTTAATATACAATGCATATGCTCAACCTCTTCATCCTTATGGACTACAGTCTGTAAGATATTATCTGCTCCAAAAGTTTCCTCTAGCTACTCCTTACATCTGTCAAAGTACTGATTATAGTCAACACGTTTAAAAAATGCTTTATCTGATGTAAATAATACCTCTATAGTCCTTACAGCATCTTTACGAGTTTTCCTCTTATTTCTACTATCAACCTCTTTCTCTAGCTTTTTTACATAAGAAACAAGCCCTCTTTTACCTTTAACCTCTATATTCTTTGTTCCATCTGAACTCAATACAGTTTTACAACGTGTGTTATGTTTTTCTCTTTCTGATAATGCCTGATAGCTTTTTATTTTCTGTATACGCATAATTGCATAACTCACTATCTCTCCTCCCCCTCATCCTCATCAAATCTACTTCTGAATTGTTCATTGATTCTTTTATCCTTATTAATAATTTCTTCACCATACTCCAATAGATATAAATTGATTGTTCTTTGCATTTCATAATTTCTTTTCATTAATATTTCCATATTATCTTCTAATTCTTCTTTTAATTTTCGTTGAGTAAAATAAGCTTTCTCTAAATCTATATAATCTTTTTTTAACTCTAAATACTTTTCCTCTATCGCATAAACTTTTTCACAATAACACCCACACTTATTATCTTCTTTTTCCTTTGGAATAAAAAAAACTAATAAATTTTCTGTAAAAGTCATATATATTTCCCTCCTCATCATCTTATATCAAAATATTTAGTATAAAAAAAATAAATTTATCGGAATGCTTATTTTTAATAGTATTACGTCTTTCATATATAAATTATTGCTAAAATCATTATTACGTTTTTACTTATATAAGCCGTATACATTAAATGTTTTTATATTCACTAAAATTAACATAAATGACTTGATATAAGTCATAACTCACTACGACTTATGAGTCTAAGTCCGTTCGCCCTACGGGGTATCATTGCAAAGCAATTAAAACTGCGTTTTAAATTTTTTTATCAAAAAATTAGGGAAAATATTTTTCTCCAACAATTTATATAACAAATGATACTTTGGAGGAAATTTAAATGAATAAAAATGATGAATTTATAGGCATGGTTGATTCTATAAAAATAAGTGTAGATTCAGATAATATGGAAGATTATATGTGCGTAGATGGTAAGCCATTTATCTCCAAACATAAGGTTAATGATAAAATTACAGGTAACTGCCTTAGTAAAATAATGGTTCTTAACCCGAATAAACTTACACATAAGTATACACCTATACATAGCTTTAAAGAATTTATAGCTACAATGGACAAAATATATATAGCTATAACGATAAAAGATACTACTAAAGTAAATCTACATAGGTTAGATATTGCTCTAGACAGTACCATAGACTTTGGAGAGAATTTTAAATTTTTACTGTTCGCTTTTGAACTACTTACTATAAACTACAGTAAGGCAGATAAGTGGTATACAACAAATCTAAATTCACTAAAAAGAAACACAATAATAATGAAATCCAGAGATTTTGAAATATGCTTTTATAATAAAGCAGAAGAAAGTGATAATAGACATCTGTACAAAACTAGATGTGAATTTAGATTTTTAAGAATCTCTAATAAAAACTATAAAGTGCATTTCAAAAAAATTTTAGATATGATTAAGAATCTTGAATGTCTTATTCCCAAATTAGAAGCACAAATGAATGAAAGACTTATTGCATTATGGAAAGAAGAATCTAGTTGCGGTGATATAAAAAGCTTTAGTGAGTTTGTTAGAAAATATAATGTTTACTTTTATACAAATAACATTATTAAGACTGTTTATTCATCTTCTGGTTTGACTGGAAATTACCAAAAATGGTTAGATAGATTTCGTGCTACAAACAATGAATTAGAACTCTGGTCTTATGTCAATATTTTGGACACAAAAAGTCAAACTTTTTTATGCTGCACTTCTAGCTAATAATTCACATTGATCTGGAGTCATGTAATTAATAGAAGAGTGTAGCCTTTTTCTGTTATACCAACCTTCAATATATTTAAAAACAGCCATATTAGCTTCTTCGAAGGTACGATATGTATTTCTGTATATTTCCTCCTTTTTTATTGATGAATGGAAGGATTCTATACAAGCATTATCATATGGACAACCTTTTTTACTAAACGATTGTATAATATTAAATTCTTTGCATAGCTTCTTTAAATCATTGCTAGTGTATTGAGATCCTAAATCGCTATGAAATATTAATTGCTTATTCTTATCTGGAGATTGGCTATAATAAGCATTTTTTAAGGCTTTAACAACTAAATCATTAGTCATTTTCTTACCGAAAGCGTAGCCAATTATTTTTTTAGAATATAAGTCTAGAACTGAAGCTAAATAGCACCAACCATCTTTTATAGTATGAATATATGTAATATCCCCTACCCATTTTTCGTTAATAGAAGTAGTAGTAAAATCTCTTTTCAAAACGTTTTCTAAACCTTCTGCTACCTTTTTACTTGAATGAGGTTTGTATTTTTTTACAGTTATTGCACAAAGGCCAAGTTCAGTCATTCGTCTTTGAA
>ERZ772818.1015-NODE-1015-length-26313-cov-9.313581_pt1 | contig 26313 bp, 27 predicted proteins | sample MGYA00580837_ERZ772818 | MGnify/ENA primary metagenome ERZ772818 (study PRJEB29015, sample SAMEA2737671) | human gut metagenome | biome: human gut; feature: human-associated habitat; material: faeces | place: China | collected 2012 ...
TTTGAACCAAGTTGTTGAGTTTGCTCATATGGATAGGCGATTTCGTGTTGATTGAGATATCATAGAATATTTCCGCTGCCGTTGCAGTTAAAGCTGCCAGACCACAAAGCGCGCCAAAAGCTATACCTATATTCTTTCTATTCATAAAAATCTCCTCCTGCTGTCAAAAGCATAACATTGTCGCAAAATGTCATTTTGCAATCTGAAGCTGTTTTGTGCGCGCCCCGGCTGTCTTTACAATACCAAAGCGCTCTGTGTATATCAAATCACATTTTTGAACGGATATCAATAAAACCGCTGCTTTTTTTGCTTTTTCCTTCATTTTTTCGTTTTCGCCGGGAGCGGCATTGTTGTGCTGCTGCAGGCTACACATAATACTTTGCCTGCGCGTTCCACAGCGCTGCATATTGGCCGTCGGCAGCCAAAAGCGCTGTATGTGTGCCGCTTTCCACCAGCCTTGCGTGATCAAACACGGCGATGGTATCGCAAAAGCCGCAGATTTTCATTAAAAAATCATCTTTTTTTCATTCACTTTTTTCATTCCGGGCTTTTATATTACTTATGCATCAAAAATGCAAAGGTAGCCATCAGCAAGATTCTTTTTTCATATTTAAACCTCTTTAATACCATTTATTTACCCAACCTTTATCATCGGTGAATGATTGGGTAGTGGATTTTGTATTTGATGTGCTTTGAGCTTTTTTTGTAGTTGTTTCATTGTTTTTTGAAGTGGCTTCTAATGTTTCTGTGTTATTATTATTTTTAGGAATTTCTGATTCAAATGAAGTTATATTATCCGATTCTCTTTTAGAAGAATGGTTTTGAATATTGGAAGATGATTCTTTTTGAGTAACAGTTTCTGTAATATTTGAATGATTTTTTGTTGTGTTATCCTTATCACTTGTTGATGGCTCTTGATTTTTTGTATACATGCCACCGTATTTATTTGTAACAGTAGCAGAATTATTGCTACTGTTGTTATTTGAGCAAGCAACAAATGAACAAATTATAACCATAATAGAAATCATAACTAAAATTTGTTTTTTCATGTAATATATTATTTGTTTTGTTGATTGTTTTAAATGTTTATATGGTAACGGCGATATATCGCCGTTACCATTTTTTAAGAATGAACGCTAACAGGTGATATATCCATCAATCCAATATTTTTGATTTACTACATATTTTTCAATTTGATATGATTTTTGGCTCATATCATTTTCATCTGAATATTTTTTTAAATGTATATTAGCGGCTTCTTTATTTGCAAAGAGTTCTTCTAATATAACTTCTTCATCATTGTTTTTATTCCAAATTTGCAGTAAAAATACAAAATTATTATTAGAACAAATTGATTTGGATATATCAAATCCGCTTGTATTTGAAGAAAAACCGGGTAAGTGCGAATAATATTTAATGATATTAACGATATCATCCGCATAAAAAAGTCCTAATATTTTACTATCATGATTTAAACTATCATGTTTTAAGAGAATTATTTTTTTCATAAAATCAAACTCCTGAATAGTTAATTGAAACATGGCAAATTATTGAAATTGTTATAGAAATTAGTGCTAAAAAATAAAATTTATATAAATTGGATTGGTAATGGAACTTCTATTTTTTAATATTTTTTCAGATAATTGTTTTTCTGTTTCTAATTCATAACGGACATTTTTTTCTTTGTTTATTAAAAGCAATGTGATTAACGATAAAGGTATTGCAATTTGCCAAGTAAATAACAAATTTATTAATAGCATGCAAAAACAATTCAGCATCAATATTTCACAAGCAATCATTTTTAATCTTAGATTTGATTTTTTTATTTTTTTGATAAATAATAAAAAAAGTGTTGTAACTATTGAAGATAAACAGAAAAAATATTATTACTATATAAATTGTTGTATTTGTTCTTGTGCAATCAATAAAAAAGTTTATCATATTAACAAAGAAATCTGATGATATATGTTGGCTGGCTGTCACTATTATCTTCTCCTCCTGTAAACAATATTTTTACCAGAAAGTAATTCGACTAATATTTGCATTACCATTAAAACCGCCAAAAGTCTTCTTGTGATTTACTTAATGTCATAATCATTTTACTCTTAAAAATTTTTTTGTGTTTTGATTTGTTGTACATAACTACAAAGTTTTTCTTTTTCTTTTGCAAATTCATTATTATCAGGATCTATTTGTAAAACATAGTTAATTCTGCCTAAAAGGCTATTGATATATTTTACGTCCAGTGTATTGCCATTGGAAATGTAATCGGTATAATTGTTTTTCAAAATAACATTGTTTGCACCGAATCTGTAGAGATAATATAGTTCTTGTCTTAGCTTTTTTCTGTATTCTATTGGTACTTGTATTTTTTCGTTTACAACAACGCCTGTAATTCTTTGTTGATGTGTGTTTTTTACAAAATGAGTTTTTCTTTTGTTAAGTTTGAATCCTGCTTTTTGCAGTTCTTTTTTTATTCGGTGATATGTCCTGTCCAAAGAAAAGTCTGCTGAAAGTGTAATATCATCACAATAGCGAGTATAAGAAATATTGTTTTCCTTGCAATAACTTTCAACCCGATTATCAAAATCAAGCATAATTATATTTGAAATGGCAGGTGATGTCGGTGCACCTTGAACAAGTTTATCATTATAACAGCAAAGCTCGGTAAACAGCTTTGCATACTTAACAGGGAAATGTTCAAAAAACATTTTGTACACACGACCATATGTTATACTTCCAAAAAAATCTTCAATGTCAAGTTTTAAAACATATTTTTTATTCCTATGCGGTTGAGCATTTGAAACGAGAGTTGAACCTTTATGATAAGCAGTTGCACATTCTGATATTCTGTATTCTGACAAAAACGCATTAAGAATTATTCTTTGCATATACATAAGCTTTTTGCTTGGAATATATAGTATTCTTACACCTTTAGTTTTCTTTGGTATTTCAACCCTTTTGTAATGTTTGGAAATATGGTTAGAAACATAATATATTTCTTTTTCCCTCATATTAAAAATATCTGTCAATGAAAAATCGCTCATAATATATCCTTTAAAAATGCAGCTATGATACTTTCGATAAAACATAAGTTGAGGTGAATTCTGAATTGTGGTAGCAATTTTTAATTCAGCGAAACTTTGTTTATTTGTTGTGCTTAATTGTTTATTATGGGCAACGACTCGCTGTCCAACCTTACACTGCTTAAGGTAATCGCTATCATAGCTGCATTCTATTTACCTGTATCGTTCTGATTTTTTTGTTTGCCATATTTTCCACTTCAAATCTATTTTACAACTTTTAATATAATAATACAATAAGTTATGGGATATTTATCACCCACAGCTTATTGTTGTGAAATTATTTACTTTTAAATTTCCCAACTGATGCAGTTGAGCACACCGCTTTGTTTGGCAATTTCATTTATGTTAACGGGGACAATGGTTTTATTGAAAATATTTTGTGCTGTGTCTATAGCTTTGCTATCCGTATCAACACCGAATACAGGAAAAAATATAGCTTGTTCAGTTTCCAAAAATAAAAACCTATACGCATCTCAAAATAAAAATGCATATAGGTTCATCATAGTTTTATTGAATTTTCTCTCCGTTCTCATATTAGCAAATTCATAATTTTCTGTCAAGACCCCTTGCAGTTAAAAAAATAACTTGAATTCAAATTCAAACAGAATTAACATCACCACAACCTAAAACGAAAGGTGGTGAGGATATGAAAGAGATGACCGAAATTAAAATGGTATATGAGCTTGTGATTTCGAGAGCTAATCCTCTTGACAAATCGACCATATGCACCGCCGGGTGAATACAGTGAAAGTTCTGCACCGCCTGTTAGCGTCGCTATTTTGAATGCTGTTAAGTAAAAACTTGATAAGAATGAAACACAACTTTAAAAGAGGTTTGCCCTAACATTTAGGGCAAACCTCTTTTAACGATATTCGCTTTGTACTTTTATTCTAATTAATTTTATGATATAGTAGTAATATAGGGGGTATTGTAACATGAAAAAGAAAAAGAAAGCAATTACAATTATTCTTATAGTTTTTATTCTTGTATTTGGTTTTATATTTGGTGGATATTTTGCCATAAAAACAGTTATGACTAAAGGTGCAATTAACTATTTACAAGATAAATATAACATGTCATATAATCAAATAACTGTTTTAGATTATGAAATGAAAAAGCCCGGAAACGATACCTCTTTTTTGCCGCTTAATACATATTGGTCGCCCTATAAGTGGGAACTTGAATATAACGATAAATCTTTTTTTGTTAATAGGATTGACGGTAAATATTATGATGATTACCAACTGGATGAAATAGAAAGTGTAGCTACCAAATGGTTTAAGCAAAATATAGATAACAATATTGTGGGAATTAAATTAAGTTCAGTAAATATTATAAATTATCAAGCCCGAATAGCCGGTAACATTACAATTAACGAAAAAAATATAAAAGATTTTCTAAACGATAAAAACACTTATAGTGGTATTAATCGTTTTACTTATTATGATGTAGTTTTAATGCTTGAAAGAACTTATTTTGATACGCTGTCACAAACAGATAAAAACAACTTGCTTGATAGGATTAAACAAAAACTTCCAAATTCGCACATTCAATATGTTATTGGAACAGATGCATCCAAAATATCTAAAGAAAGGAATAAGTTCATTTATTGGTTATCGGAATATAATGAAATGGATTAAATGATATGAAAAAATTGAAATTCTTTATCTCAATATTTCTAAATATAGTACAACAGATATTAACAGCAGTTACGACAATTTGGTGCAGACCCTTAATCATAATGCCACAATTTCAAACTGCACTCTCACGCCGATTTTGTATGGCGGCACTTTAGAACTTGTACGCAATAAAGATTGTTTGTATCTTTTATATAACAAAAACGGAACTGCAATTACAGTTGATGATACCGATTTGAATGATGTAGTATATAATTTTGCAATATACAAAAGAAACTGTTATGAAATTAAACTTGGAAAACATTCCTAACAAATATTCGTCTATATGCGAAAACATTGAAAATAAGCATGTAATATTAGTAAATACTGAAGTTGAATTCACAAGAAAAAAATATGACAATTTTGCAAGTTATTATTATGAAACAAAAATTGGAAATATAAAATTAGAGGAAAAAGGCAAAGCAATAGGATGAATAAAAAAAATCAATACAACATTAAAGACTATATTAACTCGTTTAGTACACAAAAGAAAATTGCTATATATCTCTCTGTTGCACTTTTACTTTTTCATTTATTATCGATAATTATATATTTGATAGAACGTACAGATATAACTATATTAACAGAAAGTAATATAATTTCAGTTATTACAAGTATGTTAACAATTTCATTTTCCATTTCAGAAATTCTTGATGTATATTTGTTTTTATTTCCAATATTTTTTATAATATTTAATTTTGTTATGTTACATAAAAACAAATACAACAAACTTGTTATTATTATAGACTATATTTTCCAAATAATTAACCCTATTACCATAGGTTTTTTCGTGTCTGCATTTTTATTAGTAATAAACAAAGAATATCCAATATAAAATAAAGAAGATAATAGCTATGATTGAAAAAATCCTGTTAATACTTGCGTATTAGCAGGATTTTTTAATAGTGCAATGGGCAAAACTCAGAAAGTTAAAACCACATTCTTCTTTATGTAGTGCGCCCCGACAGGAGCTTTTTTATTTAGCAAAGTAAAGTTAATAATATGAGAGCAATACATTTTTTCGCTATACAAGCCCTACATCCTCAACTACTTCATCATTATAAACATAAACTCTGTTAACACGAGCAGGTATTCTGCAAGGAAGTTCGTAATTGAAAGAGTATGCGCTGTCTGACAATTCTTCTATGGAAATGTGAGCGCCGTTTTGAGCGCCGACTATAACAACTTCATCGTTTATATTACAATCAATATCGCTGACATCCACCATAAATTGGTCCATACAAACTCTGCCGAGAATTTTTGCATATTTGCCGTTAATAATAACCTTGCCTTTGTTAGAAAGACAGCGAGGGAAAGCATCAGCATAGCCGATAGGAATTGTTGCGACTTTAGTTGTTTTCTCGGTTATAAATGTACCGCCGTATGAAATTTCCCTTTTGGGTTCAAGCTCTTTAATATGAGAAATCTTTGTGTACCAGCTCATTATCGGCTCAATATCAAGAAGGCTTTTATCAACCTCCTCCGACGGATAAAGACCGTACGTAACAATACCCATTCTGCACATATCAAAATATTCGTCAAAATTCATAATACCGGCACTGTTGTTCAGATGCTTAATAGGTATTTCAATTTTTCTGTCACTTAGCATCTTGCAAAATTGTTTATACTTGTTTCGCTGCTCAACAGCTTTTGACAAATCAGCTTCATCACTGGTTGCAAAATGAGAGAACATACCTTCTGCAAAAATGTTAGGCAACTCGGTTATGCGCTTGCAAATATCAGCACTTTCCTCGTTGATTTGAAATCCTATTCTGCTCATTCCCGTATCAATACAAAAATGATAAGGCATATTTTTATTTTGCTTTACTGCTTCGTTTGAAAGTGTAACTGCGTCATCATACGAAAAAATAGGTATTCGTATATCATATTTAACAGCCTTTTCAACATCAAACGGAAATACCCTTCCCAAAATCAATATCGGTGTTTTGATTCCCGCTTGTTTAAGTTCAATAGCTTCTTCAATGCATGCAACTCCGAAAAAGTCACACTTATCATCAAGGAATTTGCCTATCTCAACAGCGCCGTTACCGTATGCATTAGCTTTAATTACGCCGAGCAGCTTAACGCCGCTTGGAAGTTTATTGCGTACACTGTTATAATTATGTTCAAGCTTATTCAAATCAATCTTTAAATAAGTACGATGGTCCATTATTTTATCGCCTCGATTAAACTTACTGTTTCTATATTATTTTTTCTAAAAGCCTCGTTTAGCTTTTTGACAAATACAAGCGCTTTTTCGCTGTCGCCGTGAACACAAACAGAATGCGCCTCAATATTAATTTCCTCGCCCGTGTAGGCAACAACTTTTCCTGTTTGCACCATTTTAATAACCCTTTCAACAGCGAAATCCTCGTCTGTTATCATTGAGTTTTCAAGTGACCTTGCTCTAAGCGAGCCATCCGCCTCGTATGCTCTGTCAGCAAAAACCTCGCTTGCATATCTAATTTTCTTTTCTTTCGCCGACCTAATCATTTGAGAGCCTGAAAGCGCCATTAAAATTAAATCTTTATCGTAATCAATAATTGCATCAACTATTGCGTCTGCCAGTTCTTTATTTTTTGCTGCTTGATTATACATTGCGCCGTGCGGTTTAATATGAACTATTTTGCCCGTGCTTCCAACAACGTTACCTAAAGTCTCTAATTGAGCCAATGTGTAATCATAAACCTGTTTAGGAGTTACATCAAGATTTGTTCTGCCGAAATTTTCCTTGTCGGGATAACCGGTATGTGCACCGATATCAACATTATTATCAATACAAAGCTTTGCAGTAGCATCCATCATATCGTGATTACCTGCGTGAAAACCGCAAGCAATATTAGCGCTGTTAATCAAAGGAATAATTTGTTCGTCATAGGCAGCGCCCTCACCTAAATCACAATTCAAATTGATTTTATACATATAATCACCTAATATTTTAAGTCAACATTTTTTATATCGGTTATAAACATATGACCCGGTGAATGTGTTATGGCAATTTCAGGCTTTGTTTGCATCACTGCGTTTTGCGGTGTAACGCCGCAAGCCCAAAACACCGGCACTTCCCCTTCGTTTATTGTTACGCTGTCGCCGTAATCAGGCTTCGTAACATCCTTTATGCCTATAGCTTCAGGATTGCCTATTTGTATCGGCGCACCGTGAACTCTTGGCATAGATGCCGTAACATTAACCGCTTTTACGACTAAATCGTTTGGAATAGGTCGCATTGATACAACCATATTCCCGTGAAATTTACCTGACGGTTGAAGTTTGATATTCGTATTAAACATAGGCACATTTTTGTTTTCCTCAATATGCCTGACAGGAACGTCAGCTTCTAATAATTCACTTTCAAAGCTAAAAGAACAACCGATAAGAAAATACACAAAATCATCACGCCAATAATCGGTTATATCGGTAACTTCTTTTTCGAGAACACCGTTTTTCCAAATTCGGTATTTTGGAAAATCCTTACATACATCGCCCTCACTCGCCATTGTTTTAAAACGCTTTGAGCCGACATCGCCGACCTCCAAAATCGGGCACGGCTTTGGATTTCGGACACAAAACAGTAAAAAGTCAAACGCATAATCCTTTGGCAAAATGCAAAGATTAGCCTGAGCATAGCCGTTGCACATACCTGATGTTTGGCAATTTATTTTGCCGTTTCTGATAAGTTTTTTCACTTCCTGCGGCAACATATTTGAATAATCCATAGGCACTCCTAAAATAATTTATCAATATACTTTTTTTGCTTAATTGCTATTTTTTCGGCAGTATTAACGTCAACAATCTCAAAGATGATTTTGTCCCCCGGTTTTGCCTGTGCAAGCTTTGGCAAATCGGCACTTATTACTGTTGCTATTTTTGCATATCCGCCAGTTGTTTGGTGGTCTGCCATAAGCACAATCGGCATACCCGAATTAGTAATTTGTATTGAGCCAAAGGTAATTGCATCTGAAATTATTTCCAATTTTTCCTTGCCACGCAAAGCAATTCCCCACAGCCTTATACCCATTCTGTCAATGTCAGAGGTAACGGTGTACTGTTGCTTTGAAAACAGTGCTAAATCATTTTTGCAAAACATATCGTCCTGCGGACCTAATACTACCCTTGCTTTTATTATTTTATCATAAGTATTTTCCGAAAGTTCTCGCTTTTCGATATTTTTAATTTTGCCTGCTTTGCCGATTTTAAGAATATCGCCCGCTTTAAGCTTTCTTCCTTCAAAGCCGCCGACATTTATTTTAAGATTTGTTGAGGCACTGCCCATAAATAAAGGAACATCAAAGCCTCCCGCAACCGCAAGATAACATCTTAATCCTTGCTTAACACCCTTAATGCTTAAAATATCGCCTTTTTTTGCAACGTACGCTTTATTTGTTTTAATAGGCTTGTTATTAAGCGAAATATCAAAAATTCCGCCTGAAATCGCAAAAATATGCTCATCTGTAAACTTAGCCGTTATTCCGAGCATTGTCATTTCAATAACAGGTGCGTTAACATCGTTTTTGCAAAGTTTGTTTGCAATTTTTGTTGAATAGGCATCCATTACACCGCTTTGAGTAAAGCCGTTTTTCATTACTGAAAATCTGCCTAAGTCTTGAATGGTTGAAAGCATACCCGCAGAAATAATTTCTATCATAATTCAACCTCGCTGACTGAAGGAGTGTAAGTGCCGTTTGCAACCTGCTTTTCTATTTCAAGATACTCTGCCTTATCTATGCTGAAAAATTTGATATAATCGCCGGCTTTATACAATATAGGCGACTTTTTTGATTTGTCAAAAACTTTTACGGGCGTTTTTCCAATCAATTGCCAGCCACCCGGTGACGCAATAGGATAAATCCCTGTTTGCTCTCCGCCGATTCCTACAGCCCCTTCAAAAATTTCAAGCCTCGGTGTTTTTAATCTCGGAGTAAAAAGTCTTTCGTCCATACCGCCGAGATAGGCAAATCCGGGTAAAAATCCCAACATATAAATTAAGTAAGGCTTTGATGTGTGAAGCTTGATAACCTCTTCCCTTTCAAGATTTGTATGGCTGCACACATTTTTCATATCCAAAGCAAACTCGTCATCATAGCACACAGGTATATTCCAAACCTTCGCTTTGTTTTTAACGTCGCACTCTTTGCCGTTTATAAGCGCTTCAATTTTCTTTTTTAGTTTCTTTGAGTTGATGATTGTGCAGTCGTAAAAAACAGTTAACGAAGCAAACGTCGGTACAAGCTCAACAATTCCGTCAATATGCTTTGCTTCTATTCTGTTGCAAAGACCGGTAACCTGACGGTTAACCTCTTCGCTTATTTCATTTTTAAATTGCACGGTAACAGCGCTGTCGCCGTTTTGCAAAAATGAATAAATCATTTAAAATATCCTTTTTTAATTGTTGTTTCAAACCATTTATCGGTTTTGTCCTCAACCGTGTGAGGATATTCAATAAGCCCACGCATAAGTGAAATAATCGGCAAAACAATATTTTTGCCAATTCCGTCAATGTAAGGCCTTGCTTCTCCGTACATATCAAGCATACCCGCTTTTGCCGCAGCATCCATAACTGCCGCTTCCTCTTTCTCGGTATGAAAAAGGTCTAAATCATTCAAAAGAAATGCCGTGCATGCCATAAGAGCATTCATACCCCAGTCACTTACAGTTGCTGTAATAATGTTGTCGGCAGCCGTATCTGCCAAAATACCAAAGCCTGTTCCTGCCTTGCAACCGCCCTTTTCAGCGTAAGGAATATATTTTCTTATATGTTTTTCAATAGTGCCCATACCAAGCTCATTGCCAAGGTCACCGATAGATAGATTATAAATGCCTCTGCTTTGACATTCCCTAAAAAGAACATCATATTTTGCCTCAATATCGGTTGTGTTTACACCTACTGCATTATGATAATATCCGTTTTTATTTCTGCCGGGTGCTTCATTAGAAATAACAGCGCACGGCAAGCCGTGAGAGAGAATTTCTTGCGTTTGTTCCTCTTCCTTGCTCTTATCCTTAGTAAATGAAACAATGCAAATGGTGTTATCGGGTATATTGTCAATATCATATGTAATATCGACACCTAAAACCTCACTCATAGCCTTAATAGCCTTTTCACATTGATCAGGCACTAACATAACAGGCTTTGCACCAAATGCCCTTATAACAAACCTGGCAAAAACGGTAGATGAGATAATTCCGTCAGTCTCAGCCTCATTCCAAGGGAGAAGAATAAATCCCGTTAAAATAAAAACCTTTTCGCCCTTTTTAATATTCTTCACAAGCCCCTCTGCCCCATTGAGCGACAAGGGCTTTCCTGTATATTTGATTGCCCCGTCATAGAGAATTCTGCAAACGCCGTAACCTCTCGGGTCAAGGTTCATAAGCCAATCAAGATTGTATCCGACATTAAGTTTGGTAAGCTCGGTTTTGTTCATTATTCTTTGCACTGCTCCTCAAAATCTTTAACTAAAGCGTCTTGAATTGTTTTCAACATTTCCGGTGCTTTTCCGCCTACCTTTTTGCCGTCAACGGTTTTAACCGGAATGCAGAAAGAACCTGTTGAATGAACAACAATTTCATCTGCCGACATTAATTCATCAAGAGTGTAATCTCTTTCTTCAACATCGTATCCAAGCTTTTTCGCAAAAGCAAGAAGCCTTATCCTTGCTGTTCCCGGAAGAACCATATCGTCAAGCTGGTGAGTAATAACCTTACCGTCCTTAAAAATAGACACATTAGAGTGTGCGCACTCCGTAACAATATTTCCTCTGTGGAAAATTGCTTCCTGGCAACCTGCTCTGTCAGCAGCGGTAGCGGCAAGGCAAGACGGAATAAGATTAAGTGTTTTGCAATTGCAATAATAAAATCTTTTGTCCTCATACGTAATAACATCAATCGGCTTATATGTATCCGCAACAGGGCAAGGCGTAAGTGTAATCCACAAATTGCCCTGCATATTTTCAGGATAAATGTGACCACGAAGCCCATTTCCACGAGTAACCTGCATATAAACAAATTGGTCGCCGTCATCGACCTTTTTAACAAGCTCTCTGAGCAATTTGTCAAGCTCGTCACGCTCTATCGGAATGTTCATACCGAGAAGTTTTGCGGAATTGTAAAATCTTGTAAGGTGCGCATCCATATCAAAAACAATATGATTATGAGCATATGTTGCATCATAAACACCGTCACCAAACCAGCAAACTCTGTCAAGCATCGGAATTTGCATTTTTTCAATTTCGTCATACTTACCGTTATAATAGCCTAAGTTTTTCATTATGAATACCTCCGTATAGCAAATCAGGGGTCTGCCTTGCAGACCCCCTTGTCATTATTTAGATTAGCATATTTATATTTACATGTCAATAAAAAACAGTCAACATTAAATAAAATTTCTTTTATAATCATTCCAAAAAAAGATTAGATTATTGATAACTCCGACACTCGTGCTTATATAGGACTTTTTTCACAAATGTGCGTATAATTTTTATTGTAATGCTATTAACTATATGATATAATTACTATGCAAAAAATTATATTAGAACAAGATTTCAATAAATTGCCTTAAAAAGGAATACATTATGAGCGATAAAACATCAACTTTAAAAAAACCGATTAAAAACGGCAAAAAATTCTTTTTACTTTACAGTACAGCTTTTTTAGTTTGTGCTGCTTTATGTTACTTTTGGTTTATAATAAATAAAAAGACATTAATTATTAACAGCGACGGCTGGAGGCAGCACTTTGCCGCTTTTGTATATTTCGGCAAATACGGACGTGAAATTTTAGAAACGCTGTTTGAAACTCATAAATTTGTGTTGCCGCAATGGGATTTTTCAATAGGACTCGGAAGCGATATATTAACCACGCTTCACTTTTATGCTATCGGCGACCCGCTTGATTTGTTAAGCATTGCCTGTCCTGCCAAATATGCGGCATATCTTTACAGTCTTTTATCTCTGTTTCGTTTATATCTTGCGGGGCTTAGCTTCGGTGCATTCTGTTTTATTAAAAAGCAAAATCACGTTTCAAGCATAACGGTAGGCTCGCTTGTTTATGTGTTTACCTTATTTGGAATGTTCATAGTGTCGCATCACCCGTTTTTTGCTCTTCCTATGATATTTTTGCCGTTGCTGCTTCTCGGTGTAGAGCAAATTACGGCAGGCAAAAGGCCTTATCTTTTTATTGTTACGGTATTTTTAGCAGCTATAAGTAACTTTTACTTTTTCTATATGCTTGCTTTATTCACCGCAATTTATACACTGTTTTTGCTTGTTTGCAGATATCGTCATCGTGCCAAAGAGGCTTTTGGAGTTTTATTTAAAATCACAGGCAGTGCAATTTTAGGTGTGATTTTAAGTGCAATTATACTTATACCTGTAATATTAGCCTTTATCGGCGACGGACGTTCGTCTGAGAGTTATGTTCATACCTGGATATACAGTATGGATTATTATCGCAATTTCTTAGCTTCTATGATTACCTGTCAAACAAATCCGGGATATCTTACGCATCTTGGATATAACGCTGTTGCGCTTCCTGCCGTTTGCGTTTTATTCTTTACTAAAAACAAAAGTTGGCGCCCATTAAGATTAATTTTTTTAGGCGCTACGGCTATGCTTCTTATCCCTGCATTCGGCTGGGCTTTTAACGGATTTTCATATATGGCTAACCGCTGGGTTTGGGCTTACGGGATGATTATTGCATATATTGTTGCAGTAACATGGCAAGACCTTTGCAAAATAGATATTCGCAAAGGCTTAGGTATAATCATAGCAATCGCAGTATATTCCCTAGCCGCCTTATTGATGATGAATGAAATAAATCACAACATTATTTTTTCTCTCATAACAGCGCTGTTAATAGTAATAGTTTGTATGATTTTAAATAAATCGGCAAAGAAGCTTATTGCTCCCGTTTTAGCAGTAATCCTTGTATTTGCCTCATTTGCAGGCAATTCGGCTTATTTTTTCAGCAGTCACGGCAATAACCATATTGCAAGCTATGTAAGTTACGGTGCCGTCAACAATAAGATTAAGCGTTCTGCGGCGAGCAAGGTAAAAAAGGCGGCAAAAGGCGACGATTCATTCTATCGCTACAGCGGCGGAAAAATACATTACAACGAAAGCACTTACGTCGGTATGAATGGTACTTCGTTTTATTGGAGTATGGAAAACAAAAATTTAGCCGAGTTTGTCAGCGAAACAGAACAGCCTGCCAATGCGGCATATATGTTCAGAGGATTTAACGATTCAGTCGCAATGAATGCCGTTACAAACGTTAAATATTATGTTAAAAACAAGAAAACTTCGATTCCCTACGGTTTTGAAAAGTTAAAAGGAAAAGTTTATCAAAATAAGAACGCATTGCCGTTTGGTTACACAACAAATAACGTTATCAAAAAAGCCGATTATGACAAGCTTTCATCATTAGAAAAGCAGCAAGCGTTAATTCAAGGCGTTGTGCTTGACAATGTTCCAAGCGATATGAACACGGTCACACCGACATTTACATACAAAAGTGTTCCTTATACCGTTATAGGCGGTAAAAACGTATCTGTAGACGGAGAAAAAATATACGTCTACAACAATAAAGGCAAGATAAAAATTCAATTTTCAGGTGAAAAAAATCAGGAAACATATTTGCGTTATACATTTAATAACTACAGCAATATTGATGAGGGCAAGAGTAATTCAGACAAAAAGCAAATAGGTAAAAACACATCAAAACATACTTTGCCGTCTAAAATGAAAATGCGTTTTTCCTATCAAACCGATGACGGCAAGAAATACAAAACCGATTTTGTCACCTGCTATTCATCTTCTTACGTGCGTTACACGGGTACTAAAACATATCTTGTTGGGCTTGGCTATACCGAAAATGCGAAAAACAGTATTAAAATAACCTTTGATCAACCGGGAATTTACGACTTATCCGACATCGAGGTTTTTGAACAGCCTATCGACCAAGCATCACAACAGATTGCAGACTTAAAAGCAGACACGATGCAAAATGTCATAATTGGTAAAAACAAAATAACCGGTACAATTGATTTGCAAAAAGCAAAAATGCTCTGCATTTCCATTCCTTACAGCAAGGGTTGGAGCGCCACGGTTGACGGCAAAAAAGCTGAGCTTTTGCAAGCTGACACGGCATTTAGCGCACTTGCTTTAGACAAAGGAAAACACACAATAGAGCTTCAATATCATACTCCTTACTTAAAAGAAGGAGCATATATCAGCACAGCCGGAGTTATCGCTTTTGCAGTTTTAATAATCATTACAGAAAAGCGCAAAAAAGCGGATTATTTATCCTTAAATCAATAATATTTCATATGGATGAATAAAGCAAAACATTATTACTTTAATCAAATGGTTAAAATTAAAGCTGTCTCGCTTAAACTGCGAGACAGCTTTTTATATACACAATAAATTTGAATTTAACAAACTCGGCGTTTGCGAAAGCAAAACAATTGCCGAACCGGTTGCGACCGTGGCAACGACAGCAATAATAATTGCTGTTTTTTTACTGAATTTTCGTTTCATCAGCTTGCAAATCAATAAAGCGCAAATTTCACAGAATGCTATAACCAAAATAATTATTGCAATTGATTTCCAAAGCCAAGACAATTCAAGCACAAATTTCATATACCATTCTCCCCTTTCCGGCTTGTTTAAAGCGAAATAACAGCATTTTTAAGTTTAATTATATCCTTTTCGTCAGGGTGAGATAATGCGCTGTCAAAATTATCAATCAACATATCAAGATTAGCAGGCGCATTGGTTAGCTCTTTCATCTTAACATAGCGTTCTCGTACGGATTGAGGCATTTTGCCTTGGCACATATATTCCCCCACAACAACATTGCTTAAATCTAAAGACTGCTTAACCCGACTTAAAATTTTTTTGAAATACTCATCGCTTCCGCCAAATCCCGCTGTACCAAACAAAAATACTTTTCTGTTTTTCAGACTTTGCAAAAGTTTCAATGTATCACAGTCGGCAGTTCCCTTGTCCGTCCAAAAACCGATATAAAGCATTTCGGATTGAGGTATCTGTGTTTTTACATTGCCATAAAAGTCGCAATTTTCTTTTGGTAATACGTCATAAATCGCATCGGCAAGCATTTTTGTATTGCCTGTCAGGCTACTCACTATTATTGAATATTTATAATTTTTCAATTTTCAAGACTTCCTTTACATTTTATTTTTTCACGTTCGTTATAAGCGGCAACATCATCATTTCCCCGCCGTAATATTTTCCGTTCACAGTCAAGCAAACCTTGTTGTTAATCATTATAACTTTTTCACTGAAAAAAACAATTCATACCGAGCAAAATTAACCGTTCATTCATAAAGTCAAAGCACTTATGCAAAAATAAAATCAAAAGTGGCACACTGCATAAAGAACAATTGTATTTTCGTTGACTATTTGCCTATGATATAGTACGATATAGATAAATAGTCATAGATAATAAAAGCAAACTTTAAATTATTCATAAATTAAAAATCACAATAGGATAACAAAACAGAGGCACAAAAATGATTAACAAACTACACTTGGCAATGATAAATTTATACAGCGGAGATTCAAAAAGGATTCAGCATTTTTGCAAAGTTCACAGCTACGCAAAGCTGATAGCAGAAAATGAAAAGGTTGATGATAAAACTTTGTTTATAATCGAAGCCGCTGCCCTCACTCACGACATAGGAATCCACACCTGCGAAAAAAAATACGGAAATTGCGGCGGAAAATTGCAAGAAAAAGAAGGTCCGAAATTGGCTGAAAATCTTCTTGCTGAATTAGGATTTAATATTGAAACATCACAGAGAGTGCAATACTTAATAGCCCATCACCACACATACGACAATATAAACAGCATAGATTGGCAAATACTTGTTGAAGCAGACTTTCTTGTTAATATGTTTGAGGAAAGCCTTCCGAAATCGGCTGTGCAAAACGCTTATGACAAAATATTTAAAACTGCCTGCGGTAAAGAAATTTGCAAAAAAATGTTTTTAATTTGAACATATCTGAATTGTAAAAATTTTTCAATTGTAAAAGCGCATACTTTTCATAAACTATACTTGCAAGAGCGATTTGATATTATGTGATAAATATTTTGAAGAAAATTTTATTCAAAATATCAGCACGCTTTGCGAATTTTTGATAAGAGAGGTGTTTTTACAATGGCAAAGAATACAGTTCCTGAAGCTAAAGAGGCTCTTAACAGATTTAAGATGGAAGCTGCTTCAGAGGTTGGTGTTTTTTTGCATTAAAAAATTTCAAAACGCCCTATTTAAGCCAATTTCAAGACTTGAAGAATATGTATAGTGGGCGGTCAAACACATTAAAAACATAAAATTAACGAAAAAAGGTCTACATACCCATTAGAAAAAGCGTTGAAGAAGGCAAAATCTTCAACGCTTTTTGTATTATTAGCAACGATAATCATTCAACGCCGAGAGCTTTATAAACCGCATCCTCAGCACTTGAATAAAAAATCATATTAAAACAACCAATCAATTCCGCCGGAACCGTTGAAAGATCCGCAGCAGATGTAATAGGAAGAAGTACTTTTTTCGCTCCGCTATCCAAACAAACCTGCAAACTGTTAGCAAGTTCATCCGCCTTAATAAGTGTTCCTGCAATGCTAATTTCACCAAGAACTGCAAGACTGCTTGCAACAGGTTTACCTAATGCCACCGAAGATAAAGCAATCAGTGTTGGCAATGCCAATTTATCTGTCATACCAATGCCCTGCAAGTCTTGGTAATTGATGATATAATCCTTTGTCGTCGTACTAATAGATCCACTGATACGGTTAGAATTTGCTTTTAAGAAATTAAATGCGGTATTGGTTGCTTCCTTGCATTTTCCATCAGAACCAAGACCTGAACGCTCAAATTTTCCATTTCCCGGCATCATCTGAGATTCCAAACGGAATACACCAAGCATACCCGTTTTACCCTGAGCCACGGTATAAACTTGTCCTGGATTGCACATCCCTTCCGGAATCAGCTTTCCACCGCCTTGCTCCGGTACTGACACATAGAATTCCTCAAATGTTTCATTATCAATGTATTGCCTCAGCAATGAACTCAGACATCAATCTTATTGCATTAAAAGTAGACACTCTTATCTCTCAAGAATATAATTTACGCAAACAAGAACATCAAAACAACTTTCTTATATATTTAAATTTTCTCTTTCAAGAGGACGGCGTAAGCTAGGGGGGGATATAAACAATGATAAGTTTGGCTGACCAATAAAATGATTATAATATCTGTGGCTATATATAGAATAGCCATTTTTTGTGTATTTGTAAGTGTATTCATAGATTAGTTAATCCAATCACTTTAAGAAATTAAATCCAAATGATTTTGGCAATTTATGTTATGGGTAACGCTTTCATAAACAATATCACACAATTTGAGCTTTAATGACGACTGTTATATTTGTGTCTATGTATAATCAAATATTTTTTGCCACTTATCGTGTGTAGACTTATAATATTCGTTCGTTTTATAATAATATTTTAGAATATGATGGGAGATGTTTAAATGGATATTATAAAAGTTTTTGGAACCAATCTTAGAAAGCACCGTACTTCAAAAGGCTATTCCCAAGAAAAATTTGCAGAATTATGCGGATTACACAGGACATACATTAGTGATATTGAATGCTTCCAGCGAAATATATCACTCGAAAATGTTCAAAGAATTGCGGACGCTTTAGAAATTGAAACTTATATTTTGTTTTTAGAAGATGACAAAACCGATTGATTTCTACTTGTTTTTCTCGCTGCACCCATCTTTTATTACAAGTCAGCCAATATTCTAAACATCAAACTAACCCAATAATAAAATACAGTTACATAAAAGGAGATTAAATATGTCTCAAGAAGAAAAGCAGTGGCACCCAAAATTTTTAAGATATATGGAATATATTATAAACAATCCTAATTATAAGGGATTACCTATCAAAAAGAAGCCCAATGGCTCCTATGCATGGATAGCAACAGCGAAATCTGATATTGGTAAACAGCGAATTAATTGGTGCATCAATAAAGCACAGGAACTTGGTTTTATTGCAGAACATAAAGCGTATCCCGGAATGTATGCTGATGTAATGCGTGAAATTCATCCTACAAAATGGAAAGTGTGCCAAATTTGTGGTAAAGAAATGTCCATTTACTATCACTACCCAAATGCTAATTTTCTTAAATCACTGAACAAAAAGTTTGGCACTGATTTCTCTGACTGTGACCATATCAGCGATATTTGGGATGAACTCATCAGCAACGGAATCCGAAAAGTTGATATTGCATCATTTCTGATTGAAAAAGGCAACTTGGATTTAAATGCACATACCTCAAAAAAAGATGATATTATTGAGGCATTAGAATATGCTTGCCGTAAAGGTGACAAAAAATGCCTTGGTCCAGGAGCAATGTCAAATTTTCCTGATCGATATGATGGATTTCATACATACAATCGCTGTTGCAGAGCTACTCAGGACAAAGGTCGATCAAAAGAAAACCTTAAATCCTATACCAAAGACAGACGAGCGTACGAATATTGGAGTGACGGAAATATCCATGCAGCCAATCAGTTTATGGGAAGTGCTTTCTTTGATGGCACATCTGCTGACCATATTGGCCCGATTTCTTTGGGATTTGTTCACGATCCACGTTATCTGCAACCTATGCCGAGTGGAGATAACTCTTCTAAGCGTGACCGCTTGCAAATTATAGACATCGAAAGCATCGTTGAAACAGAAAAACGAACTGGCATCTATCCTATGTCTTGGCAATCAAAACTAATTTGGGAATTCATACGAGCAAATTATGCTATTCATCCCGAAAAGGTGTCTACTGTTTATCGTGATGCACTAAAGCAAAATATGGCCAACTTTATGTTTATCCTTTTAACCATACTTGAAAGCTGTCCTAAAAATGGCGAAGATTTTCTTGTTGCTGCATTTTTGGAACCAAATTATGATTATTTCAAATATTCCTACACATTTAATGCAAAAGGGGAAATCGTATCCAAAGTGGATAGACATTACACTGACCGCAACCAAAATGAAACCGATAGATACAGGCGCATTGCTATTGAGGCCGTTTATGATTATAGCGAAAAGAATAATCGTCATAGTAAACATGACCTTACTTCATCTGAAATGGCTACTCTAAAATCTATCTGTGTTAGCATTGAATCTGGTAGTCCATTTGTGTCATGCAAACAACTCTTAATCAGCCTTATGGAAACGATTCAAAAAAGAATAATCCGCTCGTTATAATTGGAAAGAGGATGATTATCATTACGATAATCATCCTCTTTTTCATCATAATAAATCGGCTAAACTCAGTTGTTTATATTGTTCTTCGGTCTGTTTCTTTTCCAACACTTCATCATTTGGCGTTTTTAAGTCCACATATTCTTCATATGTTATTTCGCCCTTGAAAAACTTAAGTATATCCGAACTATATCCCCCAACATATTTTGCGTTATCATCACAAGGCACTGTTTCTAAATCTGCAATTGTATCTCCGGCAGTGACTTGATTGAATTCTTCCGATGTAATCGGTTTAGGGAACAATTCTCCAGGTGCTACCTCTACATCATTTCTTGTGCAAATAATTATGACCCTTTTTCTTTTTTGAGGAACAGCATAATCACTTGCCATCAATGTTCTGCCTTCCGTATTATATCCAAGTTCAGCAAAGAGCGTGTGTACTTCACGATATGTTTTTCCGCCTTGGTAGCTCAATAACCCCTCCACATTCTCGAAAACAATAACTTTGGGACTTACTCTCCTAACAATATCAACAAATTCCCTAAACAGTTGATTTCTCGGGTCATCATCCGACCTGAATCCTGCCATTGAAAAACCTTGACAAGGTGGGCCTCCACATATGATATCAGCACCACCATCTAATGCCGCCCTTTCGATAGCATCTTTTGTTTCAGCTTTCGTTATATCACCACAAAGCACATTGATTTCCGGATTATTAATCTTTAAAGTCACACACGCACTTTCTTCAATATCGTTACTTAACAAGGACTGGATACCGGCAGCCTTAAATCCTACTGTCATTCCCCCCGCACCACAAAACAAATCTATAGATTTGGAACAACCTGTCTTTTTCTTTATTTCACGTGCTATTTGGTACGCCAATAAAGTCGGAACAGCATTTCCGACCTGTTTCAAATGCTGAGTTTTATTACCATAGAAGTAATAATCATCTTTGAACGCCTGAAATCTTGCGGCTTCTCTTACGGTCAGAACTCTCTCGTGAACAGGATGCACATAGGTTCCATTTCCTGGTCTGTTAAAGTAGGTTGTTATAGTATAACTTGGTTTGCTGTAATCAATTCTGCCGTATAGAGTGGTTCTTCCACCAGTTTGCGTTATTTTTTTCAATCTCTTCGACTTTTCTACGGTTTCCATTGGAATATCCTTCCAACTTCCTCCTGGTGGCACTGCCTTTATCATTTCTAAGTCCAAGTCACTTAACTTGAAAGTGGTGTGATTCAGTATAAAACCATGAAGCAGTGACATATATTTCGTTGTTATTCCTTTAGCAACACTCATATCGAATTTGCTAAGGCCATCAATGAATCCGTCTATTTTAACTATACCATTTAGAATACTCAATGCTTCTTCATTCGTAATGTTAGGGATAAGATGCTTCATTGCATCAGTATAATCTTGGATGCATTGCTTCTCATCCATTATATGCTCTCCTGTATTTACTGTAATGCCATATGCTTGATATGTTAATTGTTCTATTTCCTCAAGGATTGCTTCATCCTTTGAGTTCAAAAATATTTTTGCAAGTGTTGATATTCGTTTTAATTCTGGGGCTCCTACTGGAATAGGAAAACAGTCAATTTCATAATTATTAACATGATTATTACTACTGGTTAATTTAAAGAACCAGTTAATTATTTTTGTATTGAATAGACCCAGCAATGTGTATATATCTATTCCGTACTGATTTTTATCAACAGATACAAAATTGCATGAATTTCCTAACACATAATTATGAGGAGCTAACGCAAATGTTATACGCCTCTCTTTTGCCATATTTGCAATTTGCTGACAAATAATTCTTTCTCGTTCAATGTAGCATTTCTTTTTTGTTGTGTTAATAAATTCTTCAGCAACATATTCATTTTCGGCAGATGGCAGTAAAGCATAATATCCAATATTTCTTCCTCGCACAAGCGGATAGCCTGTATCAACACTAACAATGTTATTCTTGTTGGCAGTCAGATCAAGCTCTCCTCTTAAATTGCTCACAAAAGGAAGTTCTTTGACGACTGGAAATTTTCTTAGTTTTTTTAAAAATTGATACTCTTTTGAGGTAACCGCCACAATTGCATTTCCGGTATTTTCATTCACAATGTCTTTAATTGCAACCTCTGCAATGTCATTCGGATTGTTACAATAGTCTTTGACAACAGCAACCCTGTCCGTTTTTTTGGATTTTTGTAAAAGAATTGCACTCAAGGCCTGTTGTGCATCTATAAATCCGCTTCCTTCACCGATTACTTTGACCGAAATCATTTTATTATCCATAAGCATATGCGTTCTCAATTTCATGCATGTCTTGTCGGACATAATTGATGCCGGAATCAATAAACTAACAAATGCTGTTTCGTTAGCATATCGGTCAATAATTTCTTCGACAAACAATTTATATAGATTCAAAACACCATCTGTCGAATATTTAAAATGCTTTGCTACAATTTTAGAAATTGCAGAGTACTTGTCTTTATCTCTGCTGTATTCGCCATCATTGATGTAATGTCCACGTTCTGCTTTCAAATTTTTATATGGTGGATTTGTTGCAACAATATCAAATCCAGTTCCAACAATATCCTTCGAGAAAACTTCACTGATGCTAATGTAATTCAGTTCGCTTGCGGTTACATCAACCAATAACCCCGTTCCCATATGTTTCTCAAAGTAATCTTCTTGCAACTCGATGTCCCAAAATAATGCCACCATTTTCTTCAATGACTCTCTGTATCCATTAAGAGCGTCTACATTTACATCTGCAACATAAATATTATCTAACAAAATTTTAGCTTTTTCCTTGTCAAGCCCAGTTGTTCTAACAGCTTCAATGTATGAAAAGACAAAGTTTCCAGCACCGACACACGGTTCCAAGAAACGGTATTCATATATCTTTTTTGTCGTATTGGCAGCTTTAAGATGTTCTACTAATTCACTCATCATTACATCCGTAATCTTCAAGTCTGTATAATAGCTTCCTGTTCTTTTTCTTGTCAAAGCGTCCATTTCGGTTTCAATGTTCTTACTTCTTTCACTTAAGGATGACCACAATTCTATGTGTTGCGTATCACTCATATTAATCTCCTCTATTCCTTGCAGATTTGTTCACTCGTTATATTTGAAAAATCGTGAGTTATTATTTCTCCACAAGGAACTAAGTTCTTCTCTAAATAAGAAAGCGTCTGTGTTCCATCAATGAAATAGTACATTTGTGGCACAACAAACCCGGGTAAATCTGTTCGTAATTGTTCTAATGTAATTTTATTCGTATCTTGAAAGCTTGTGATTTCCATTGCATATTTATGAAATTTCAAATACTTTTCAATTCTTTTCATTGCCTCCTTATCATATGAGTATTCATTTTTCCATTTCTCAATAGGCGTTTTATTATTAAGATACATCACTCCTGCTACTGCCTTTATCGGAGCACTAATATACAAATATGCCTTAATAGTATCATTTGGAAAAACCTTTCTATGCTCATATATTTTTTCGCCAGTAACAACTTTTTTGTATATTTGAGGCTTAAAACTCAACAGTATTGTTCTCATCTAATATTACTTCCTTAAATCTATTGCACTTTTGCCACTACTTACCCAATTATCAAGTTCTGAATATTTAAACTTCCACAGTTTGCCTATCTTATGTGCTGGAAGTGATTCATCACGTTTTATCCAACTTCGCAGTGTTACCGTCTTAATTCCTAAGTATTCAGCGGCTTCGTCTATACTGATATAATTATCCATCTCTATTTTATTCATCTTAACACCTCATAATCAGCCCAGTGATACATAAATTGCTATTGATTAATATTATATCACACTTTCAGTGTTTTTCAATGTTTTCTTATATTTCCTTGTATTTATTAATATTATATGTACGTAGTGGCCGCTCAACCGAGCAGCCACCTTTTTTAGTATGCTGGAACACCGTATCCATAGATACTGCTGCTTCCGACTGCGTATTGATTTTGCTTGCAAGCATCGTGGGAATTACCTTCAACGGTATAAACAATGCCATTCTCACACTTCTCTACGATACCAACGTGGTCTGTTGTACCATCGCCTTCCCAATCAAAGAAGATAATATCTCCTGCCTTTGGTTCATAAGTGCGGTTTTGCCATTTCCCATTTGACTTAAACCAGTTTGCACCGTCCACACAACCTGCAAATTTCGGAACAAGTCCGCTTTCAATACACCCGCATTGGTCAGCACACCAAGATACGAAGCAGGCACACCATTCCGCTCGGCTGTCAAAACCATACCAACTCCAGTAAGGTTGTCCGCCCTGATTGCCTACCTGCGTCAAGGCGACCTCAACAATCGCCTGATTACCACCGGCTGTAAAGGCTCGTCCATATGGATAATACCTCAAAACATGAGCGACATACTGCGTATCTCCGTAACTGCTCCACCAAAGTTTGGAAGCCTGCATTGTCGAAAATTCTACCGCATTGGCATAGGAATATCCACCGTAATTTGTTTTTGCCCAAGAAATATACCCATTACCGAAATTGTAGCCTTGCAGGGCAAGTTTGATATGCTCCATATCTATCGGACTTTCCACCTCTGCTGAGGTAAGAGCCGCTTTCAATTCCTGAACACCACACTGGATAGAATATTCAGGGTCTTTAATTCCATTGGGTTCGTGCGGATACTTCGTATTGAAACTGCCCTCTGCTGCCTGCATAGGGTCAACTCCTCTGCCGCCGCTTTCCTGCATCATAACCGCCTTGATAAGTTCTACATACTCAGGAATGCCATACTCTTTGGCATACTTCTGTATGATAGGTTCATAGGCTTCTACTTCTGCACTTACCGGAGTATAGGAATTACTGTCGCCGCATCTTATACCGGTGTATAGTGCAAAAAGTATGGCAAGTTTGGTTAAATCAATATTTTTTGTAAGATAAGCTGTTAATAGTTTTTGCTCTTTTTGAGTTAATATTTTCAATTCATTCTTTTGCTTTTTAGGAAAAGTGATTTTGATACGCTCAACGCATTTATAGTCGTTGTCATAAGCGAAAGAGAGAATGCTGTTTATGACAGAAATATATGTTTTAACCGTTGTAATTGACATCGCATTACAAATCAAAATTTGATTAACTGTTTGCTGAACAATCTTGCTGTTAATCTTTTCAAGCGAACAATCGCAAATTATTTTATCCATATTTTTTGATATGAAAAGATACTTCGTATAAGTCGATTCTTTCCAAAAAAGTTTGTTGTCCTCAAGCCAAAGCGCCGATACATTTTTAAAACTGCTATCCATATTGCAACTCCTAATCCAAAAAATTGTACAGTCATCTTTTGAAATTCAAATTTATTTGACTGTGATACATTAATATAATATAATAATAGTATTAAGGATTTCTCAGAACTGTCTATTCCGAGAAATATTTTTATATTACATTGTGTTGCATATTAACTTGAAAAAATATCAGTTGCAAGTATAAAAATATAATTTTAATTTGAATGTGCTATCATATTTTCATATAATATTTCTATAAGAATGCAATATTTGCACATTTACGGTTGGCAATGTGCAATTACTGCATTATTTTTCAATCAGAGGTGCAATTATGAATGTTCTAAAAAACTTGAGAATTGAGAAAGTTCTCAAAAAAGACATTCCCGAACTGTTGGATATACTAAAAAATTAAATATCTAAATTGTAAAATGATATTGATAATCCTTGCCTGTATGGTGAGGATTTTTCTTTTGCGTGAAAATAATTTGTAAATTTTTCTGAAAACACATCAACAAAACTCAATTTTTTCTCTGTATTATAGAGGGGTATTTTTTCTATGGTGAAATCAAATGTAAACAAGGTGTAAAGAATTTTGAAAAACACCCGAACAAAATGAGGATTTTTCTCTGTATAGTAGAGGGAGTTTTTTCTAAGCCTTTTTTCTTTTTGGTTTTCACTTTTTAAAAATATTCTCTCGAATAATTTGAAAGGAGGTTTTTGTATGTGTAAAAATTGCAGTGGTCAATTTTTTCTTTTGCCGAACAGAATTTTTGATGAACGGTTATCGCCCAACGAGTTCATCGTTTATTCTTTTCTCATTCGGGCAAAAGACTCGGCAGGGCAAAGTTTTTGGTCGGTGCCTATGATTGCAAAAAGCTGTTCGATGTGTGCTTCCACTTGCAGAAAAGTTTTGCATTCGCTGGAAAGCGGCGGATACATAACTATCTCAAAACGGTTTATCGGCGGCGAGCAAAAGAGCAATCTATACACGGTCAACAAGATTT